>Ga0326597_10000148_pt1 | contig 128364 bp, 102 predicted proteins | sample RVTome_12_FD_203789 | JGI IMG/M metagenome (GOLD analysis project Ga0326597, IMG submission 203789) | Soil microbial communities from uranium-contaminated site in the Upper Colorado River Basin, Wyoming, United States - RVT100D185 | ecosystem: Environmental > Terrestrial > Soil > Contaminated... | reverse complement strand
GGTAGTAAGATGCATGCGCCAGCCTCCTTGGTGGTGGTCCGTCTTCAAACACCGGACACCACTATGCAGCCCGAAAGGGACTGCGTCAGGGGGCTGGCCTTCTCATCTCATCTGGCACCGTTCTTGCTGCCATACTGGCAGTGTCCGCAAGGTCGGTGCCTGGCACCGTTCTTGCTGCCATGCTGGCAGGGCGCCGACCTTGCCGGCATCGACCTTGCGGATGAGCGTCGCGCCACGGAGGGTCGCGCGCGACGCGGCGTCGAGGGAGAGTTGGGGCAGGAGGTCCTCGCCGGCGCGCAGGGGAGCATCCTCGCCCGGAAGCGTCAGCTCGAGGACGAGGGCGTCGTCGGGGACGATCGTCGCGCTTGCGGGATCGACGCGCCGCGCCCCCGCGTAGTAGGCGATCCGTGAGCTCGTGGTCACGAGCACCGGCCGCTCGGGAGCCGACCACACCGCGATGGCCTCGCCCAGCTCCCGCATCCAGAGCTTGTCGGCTCTCTGCTCGGTCCCCGCATGCACGAGACAGGCGACAAGGCCCAGGGCGACGGCGAGCCCGCCCGCGCGAGGCCATCTCTGGACGAGGGCCCGGGCCCCGACCCCTCCCAGGAGGATCCAGGGAATCGTGGCCTGGAGGAGATACCTCTCTCCCGGCCGCACCGCGGCAAAGAAGACAAAGAGAGCCATCGAGGCGACCACCGGGAATCCGAGCCTCTTCACGAAACGACGTCGCCTCTTCGGCAGGACGAGGAGTCCGATTCCGCCGAGGGCAAAGGGCACCGGGTCGAGTGCGCTTGCGAACTCCCACGGCGCGCGGATGACGCCGGCGAGGAGGCGGCTCGCGGCCCCGGGCGCCGCGCTCCGGGATAGACCCCGTGCCCCCTCGAGGGTCGTCGTGAAGGAGCCGAGCGTCTCCCCCAGGTGATCGAGGCGGAAGAGATGCACCGAGAGGAGAGCCAGAAGGCAGAGGAGGAAGGCGACCGCGGGGCGCCTCTCCTTGCCCTCTTTCCGGGCACGCCGCAGCACGAGCAGGCAAGCAAGGCCGGCCACGAGAAGCCCCTCGGGTCGAGTGAGCGACAGCAAGCCTGCGCTCGCGCCGGCGACGATCCCGCGTGCAAGAGTCACCGGGCGCCGCGCCAGCGCAAGGAAGGTCACCGCGAGGAGCAGCAGGTAGAGCGCCTCCGTGAGCACGTCCGCCGAGAGTCGCACGTGCAGCGGGAGAACGCAGGCGATCAGCGCCGCCAGCGGTGCCGCCCGGGGAAGGGTGACGAGGCCGAGGAGCAGCACCGCGAGCGGAAAGAGGCTTCCTGCGATCAGCGACACGAGCTGGCCCGCGGTCTGAGCATCTCCGGCCCACGGCCGTGCGAGCGCGATGAGCGCCGGATAGAGAGGAAGCCTCGCCTTGGCCGCGCCATCCTCACCACCGCGGGAGGCCTCGATGTATCCCACGCCGTCGGGGGCCATGACGCGCGTTCCCTCGACGAGGAGAGCCCGCGGCACCAGGGCCAGAAGGAGCACGAGAGCCACGAGCCCCGCCCAGCGCCGCGGTCGCCTCATCACCGCGACTGCCGGCATCTCGATCTTCCCGTCAGGCCTTGGGCGAGTAGCGGTCGGCGTCGGCGAAGACATCGATGACCTTCACCGGGGAGAGGAAGCGTGCCGCGTGCACGACCCCCTCGCCGATGGAGTACGAGTCGCCGGGACCGTAGACCTTGGTCTCGCCGCCGATGGTCAGCTCCATCCTGCCCTCGAGGACCACACCCCACTGGGCGCCGTGATGGTGAGGGGGAACGTCCCCCGTGGCGTCGATGTCCATGAAGACAACCTGATGGTCCCTCGCCTGGGAGATCCAACCCTTGACCCCGGGAAACGCGATGTCGGCTTCGGGGAGGTCGCGGATCCATTCCGCATAGTAGCCATGCTTGCTCATTGCCGTTCTCCTTGTCCATGCTTGCGCATTCCGTGGAGGGTGGAAAAGCCACGGCGCGTTCGCGCGCCGGAGATGTGGATGCCGGCCTCTTCCAGCCCGGCCCGCACCTCCGCCGTCCTCGCCTCCGCACAGCCGCTGGCGACGAGCCACCCCCCGGGCTCGAGGGTCCGGGCGAGGACACTTGCTCCTTTGGCCAGGACATCCGCATAGATGTTCGCGACCACTCCACTGTACGTCTCGCCACGGAGAGCCGTCGCCTCGAGCTCCCCTTTCCGCAGCTCGATGCGGCCCGTGACCCCGTTGCGCGCGGCCAGCACCCGGAGGTGATCCTCCGCGAGGGGATCGGGATCCAGGCCCACCACGCTCGCTGCGCCGAGGAGAAGGCATCCGACGCCCAGGATGCCCGATCCGCATCCCACGTCGAGGACCCGATCTCCGTTTCTCACGCAGGATCCGAGGCGGAAGAGGCAGGCCCGGGTGGTCGGGTGGTCTCCGTGCCCGAAGGAGGGGCCGCCCGCCGTCACGAGGACGGGAAGGCCCCGGGCTCGGGCCCCCGGCGTCGACACCGGGGCGAGGACGAGAGCGCCCACGCGGATCGGTCGCGTCGGCCAGCGGATCTCCGGGAGCAAAGCTTCCTCGAAGGTCAGGGTCACCTTCTCGAGTCCGGGCACTCCCGTGCGCAGGAGGGTTTCCCGGAGATTCTCCCGGAGCCTCGCCCGGACGGGTCCGCCCGTGTCGGGAAGCCAGGCCTTCACCAGCACCGCGTCCCTGCCCTCGCCTTCGTCCTGGATCTCGATCGCTGCACCCGATCCGCCGCCGAGGACCTCGGCCACCAGCTCGTGCCAGCCCCGGGGCGCCCGCGCCGTGACCCAGGTTCCCACTACCACTACTTGGTCCCCGCGGGACCGGAGCCGGCGAGGTACTTCCTCTTGACCGCGGCGACGAGGTCGACGTCGTTGATGTTGGCGAGGGTGCAGAGCCAGGCGAGAACGTCTGCGAACTCCTCCTCGAGGTTGGACCGGTCCTCCTTCTGGAGGGCGGTCGCGAGCTCTCCCACCTCCTCGATGAACCAGAGAAACGTCTTGGCGGTCCCCCGGGCGCTGTCGGTGGCGAAGTAGCGGTCCCGGATGTGCCCCTGGAATCCCGCCAGGGTCAGGGGAGGGGCCCCCGGGTCTCCGCTTCCATCCTCAACTCTTTTGATTTCATGCATTTAAAGGTAACCTTGAGGGGCCGATCGAGTCCCCGAGGAGTTGCCGCCTGATTCCTTGGAGGTGGCACCGTATAACGAAGGGTCCGATCCATCGCCGCCCCGATGGCGGCCTGCGTCCACTGAACTTCGCGCGCGAGAGGAAATCAACCCGGCATGTTCGATCTCACCCGGATCCCGACCGGGGCCCCGGCCCTCCTCGCGGGGTTGTCCCTCGTGCTCGTCTCCCTCGGTCCCTGCGGCTGCGATGGCTCGCCGGCCGCACCCGGAGCCGAGATCCAGGCGAGCGCTGACGGGGGCGAGAACCTCGACGCCATCGCGGTCAAGGTGGACCGGGTGCGGCGGGGCTCCCTCTCGGCCCTCTACGAGACGAGCGCGACGCTGCGGGCCGAGGCCCGGGCCGTCGTCACCGCCCGCACCCGGGGAGTGGTGCGGGAGCTGCTCGTCGAGGAGGGCGACCGGGTCGAGGCCGACCAGCCGGTGGCCATCCTCGAGGATGACGAGCAGAAGATCATCGTGGAGCGCACCGAGGCCGTGCGGGACATCCGGCAGAGCGAGCTCGAGCGTTGCCAGAACCTGGCCAAGCAGGGTGTCCTCTCCGACAACGAGGTGGAGGTCGCCAAGCGCGAAGCCGAGGAGTCCCGCCACGCAGCCGCCCTCGCCCGGCTCGAGCTCGAGAGAACGGAGATCCGCGCCCCGTTCGAGGGCACGATCCTGGTGCGATCCCTGGACGTCGGGGCCACGGTCAGCGACGGCACGCCGGTGTACGAGCTGGCGGACATCGACCCCCTCTATGCCGACGTCAACGTTCCCGAGAGGAGCGTGGCGCGCCTGCACAAGGGGCAGAGCGTGCGTCTCCTCGGCGACGTGAGCGGTAGCTCGGGCGAGGCCATCATCGAGCGCATCGCGCCTCTGGTCGATCCCACCACCGGTACCGTCAAGGTCACCCTTGCCGTCAGCGGCTCGGGTGCGCTTCGCCCGGGATCCTTCGTCCGGGTTCAGGTGGTGACGGACACCCGGGACGAGGTTCTCGTGGTCAAGAGGTCGGCGCTCGTGGCCGATGGACGCCGCTGGCACCTCTTCCGGCTGAAAGAGGACGGGAAGACCGCGGAGATGCTCGAGGTGGTGCCCGGCTACGAGGAGGGCGACCGCGTCGAGGTGCGTGAGGTGCTCGGCGGCTTCGAGCTCGGCACGGACGATGCCGTGGTCGTCGCCGGAGCTTCGGCCTTGACGGACGGGGCAAAGGTGGACATCACGTGGGAGAGCGCAGGGGGTCCCGCCTCCCTGGACGGAGAGCCGGCCGCGGTCGAGGCAGCCGGATCGAGCTCCCCGTGATCGGGATCGCCGCGCCACTGCTGGTGAGCGATGCCCACCGAGGTGGTCAATCCTGACGTCGTCCTGCTCCTTCTTCTCGCCAGCGGAGCGGCGGCCCTGGCGGCGCTCGGAGCGCTTCCCCTGCACAGGTGGCCCCGCATCCCCGCGTGGAGGGTCGGCGGCGCCTACGGGATCGCCTCGGGGCTGATGCTCGGCGTCGGCTCCATCCTCCTCGCCGAGGTGCTCGAGATCGCTCCCCTGCGCGCCCTGGCCGGCGCCGCCCTGGGCGTGCTCTTCACCCACTGGACCCACGTTTTCACCGGCACCCCGGAGCTCTCGACCGTGCCCGGTGACGAGTCGGCTCCGGGGTACGAGGTGCGGGTCACTCTCCAGTCGACCCTCCATTCGTCCTTCGAGGGGGTCGCCATGGGGATCGCCTTCTGGATCGACACCGCACTCGGTGTCTCGACGGTGGCCGCCCTCGCCGCTCACAACATGGCCGAGGGCATGGTCCTCGCCGATATCCTGAGGGCCAAGGGGAGCACGGCGCGCCACGCCGCCGCTCTCTGCGTCGTCACCAACCTGCCCCAGGTCCTGCTCGCCATCGTGACCCATAGCCTCGTGAGCGCAACCCCGGGTCTTCTTCCCTGGGCGGCCGGGTTCGCGGCCGGAGCGCTCCTGTTCCTCGTCCTCACCGAGCTCCTTCCCGGCTCCTACGAGAGGGCGCACAGGGCGGCGGTGGCGCTTCTCGTGAGCACGGCGGCGGGCTTGACCATTCTCGCTCATGCACTCCTCATGGGAGCGAGCCGCTGATGGACCGCATCCTTCTCGTCGCCTTGCTCAGCCTCGTCACCGCGCTCGCCACCGGGCTCGGAGCGCTGCCGTTCGTCCTCACGAGCAAGGTCTCCCCGCGCACCCTGGGGATGGCGGGTGCGCTGGCCTCCGGCCTCATGCTCGGCGCGAGCTACGGCTTGCTCCTGGAGGGCTCCGTCTACGGCCCTCTGGCGACCCTGATCGGTGCCGCCCTCGGGATCGTGTTCATCTTCGTGAGCGAGAGATGGCTCGCCCGGAGAGAGACACCCTCCTTCGGGAAGCTCAAGGGCAAGGGAGCTCGCCAGGTTCTCCTCGTGCTCGTGGTCATGACGGTCCACTCCTTTGCCGAAGGGGTAGCGGTCGGAGTCTCGTTCGGAGGGGGACGCGAGCTCGGGATCCTCATCACGGTGGCCATCGCCGTTCACAACATTCCGGAAGGGCTTGCCATCAGCTCGGTGCTTCGGCCGCAGGGGGCCAGCGTCGTGTCGTGCGCGGCGTGGAGCGTGTTATCGTCCCTCCCCCAGCCGCTCATGGCCGTCCCCGCCTTTCTCTTCGTCGAGGCCTTCGCGCGGGTCTTGCCCTATGGCCTCGGGTTCGCGGCGGGAGCGATGATTTATCTGGTCTTCCTCGAGCTTCTTCCGTCGGCTTACCAGACAACGAGCCGGTCGCGGGTCGGGCTCCTGGTGAGTCTGAGTCTCGGAGGGATGCTCCTTTTCCAGGTGCTCCTGGCCAGCTGAGTCCGAACATTTTCCTCACTTCCAGGGAATGATGGAGAGGGCCATCGGCTTCTCGCGTCCCGGCAGGGGTCGTGCTACCCTGCCAGTTTCCTCTTCCGGCGGCAGGCGGTGCCGCAGGTTGGTCACCGGTAGGGTGGCCGGAGCAGAGACAAGACGTGAGTGGGTGCTACCGCGCAGGCATCGCCGGCACCGGCGCCGCTGTCCCGGAAAGGGTCGTCACCAACGATGACCTGGCCGGGATCGTGGATACCAGCGACGCGTGGATCCACCAGCGTACGGGCATTCGCGAGAGACGCTTCGCGGGCCCGGGGGAGAACACCTCCCATCTCTCGGTGCGGGCCGCGCAGCAAGCCCTCGACCGGGCGGGGGTCGACGCGGGCAGCCTCGACCTCATCATCGTCGGCACCCTGACCCCGGATTATCTCCTGCCCTCCACGGCGTGCCTCGTCCAGGATCGTCTCGGGGCGAAGAGCGCCGGGGCTTTCGACGTGTCGGCGGCTTGTACGGGGTTCCTGTCGGCGCTCCACACCGCCGAGGCCTTCGTGGCCGCGGGAAGGGCTCGCCGCGTGCTCGCCATCGGTGCCGAGACCCTCTCGCGCTTTCTCGACATGAACGAGAGGAGCTCGTGCGTCCTCTTCGGTGACGGGGCGGGGGCGGCCCTGGTCACCCGCTGGGAGGATTGTGAGCAGGGCGAGATCCTCGACCACAGCCTCGGGGCCGATGGCTCGGGCTACGAGTTCATCCACATGCCCATGGGTGGAGCAGCCTTCCCTCCCCACCATCCCGGGTACGAGAAGAGCGGCCACTTCATCCGCCTCAAGGGGCGCGAGGTCTACAAGTTTGCGGTGTCGACCATGACCGACCTCGTCCAGAAGCTCGCCGACAAGGTGGATCCGGAGGAGGTCGCGCTCATCATCCCGCACCAGGTCAACGCCCGGATCATCGAATCGTCGGCCGAGCGGCTCGGCTACTGTATGGATCGCTTCATGCTGAACATCGACAAGTACGGGAATACCTCGGCGGCGAGCGTGCCCATCGCGCTGCACGAGGCCGTGGAGTCCGGCCGATTGCAGAAGGACCAGCTCGTGGCGCTGGTGGCCTTCGGGGCCGGTCTCACCTGGGGAGCCACTCTCCTCCGGTGGTGAAGGAGGGCGCCCGGTGAACCCGGTCCTCATCGGCGTTCTCGCCTATGTATTCGTCCAGCTCCTCATCGGCATCCTCGTCTCCCGGAGCATCAAGACCGAGGACGACTACCTGGTGGCGGGACGGCGACTGGGGATGCCGCTGGTGGCGTGCTCGGTCTTTGCCACCTGGTTCGGGGCGGAGACCTGCGTGGGGGCGGCCGGCGAGATCTACCGGGACGGGATCGGACGCACCTCCGTCGAGCCCTTTGCCTACGGCATCTGCCTCGTCCTCACCGGCCTCCTCTTCGTGACGCCGTTCTGGAAGCGGCGCATCACCACCCTCGCCGACTTCTTCCGCATGCGCTTCTCTGCCACCACCGAGAGGCTGGCCGCGGTGCTGCTCATTCCCACCTCGGTGTTGTGGGCGGCGGCCCAGGTCAGGGCGTTCGGCCACGTCCTCGCCACCTCCTCCAGCATGAGCGTCGAGCTCGCCATCGCCATCGCCGCGGGAATCGCCATCATCTACACCGTGTTCGGGGGGCTCCTCGCCGACGTGATCACCGACTTCGTGCAGGGAGGAGCGCTGGTCCTCGGCCTCGCCGTGCTGCTGGTGGCGGTGGTGAACGACCTCGGTCCCGAGGCCCTGTCGGCCATCGAGCCGGGGAGGATCCGCTTCTTCGGAGACGGGGTGCCCGGGTGGATGGAGACCATCGAGGCCTGGGCGATCCCGATCTGCGGGTCGCTGACCGCCCAGGAGGTCATCTCGCGGGCTCTCGCCGCGCGTTCGCCTCGTGTGGCCCGGAACAGCACCATCCTCGGAGGCGGGGTGTACCTCCTCGTCGGTCTCATGCCGGTCTATCTCGGGCTCGTGGCCGCCAGATGGGTGCCCGACATGGACGACCCCGAGCAGGTCCTTCCCGCACTGGCACTCATTCACCTTCCCACGTTTCTCTACATCTTGTTTGCCGGCGCGCTCGTGTCGGCGATCCTCTCCACCGTGGACAGCGCGCTTCTCGTGGCGTCGTCGCTCCTCTCGCGCAACCTCGTCCTGTCGTTCGGCAAGGAGGTGGGGCAGAAGAGGAGGATCTTCTACGCTCGCGGGGGTGTCGTCCTCTTCGGCCTCATGGCCTGGTACTTCGCGGTTCAGGCCGATGGAGTCTTTGCCCTCGTCGAGGAGGCCTCGGGCTTCGGCAGCGCGGGGGTGCTGGTGGTGGTGGTGATGGGCCTCGTCACGAAGTGGGGAGGAACGCGGGCGGCGCTCCTCTCGCCGCGCTTCCAGGAGGAGGAGATGGCGTATCCGTATCTCTTCTCGCTTCTGTGTGCGGTGGTGGGGTATGTGAGCGGGGCGGTGTGGGATGGGAGGACGTCGCGGGTGCAGCCCGCGTGAGCCGCGTCGTGGGCGAGGGGCCCGGTTCGACACAGAGGACACGGAGGGAAGAGGAGGGCATGGAGAAGAGCAGCGGCAATCGAAGCGATTGCCGCTGCGGAGAGGGGCAAGAAAAGGGGACAGGACCCTTTTCCTAGGGATGGCGGAAGGCGCGGACCGCCTCACTCCCCTCCGAAGTAGATGGCGATGCCTCCGTCGAAGGGTTCGCGGTCTCCCCGGCCTCCGTTATTCAGTGCATAGACGAGGTCAAGGATCCCGTCACCGTCGAGGTCCCGGACGAGAAGTGCGGTCGTGCGCGTCTGGCTGCTCGGGATGATCTCGACGGGAAGATGGCGCACCGCAGGGTCGAATTGCCGCCCACCCCGGTTCATCTGCCACAGCACCTCGAGAGGACCCGATTCAAAGAAGGGAACCTGACCGTTCAGCACGAGGTCCAGATCGCTGTCGGCATCGAGGTCGGCGATTTCCAGACGTGAAAAGAAGGAGAACGGAACTCCCGGCAGGAGCTCCAGCATCACCTCCTGGAAGGTGCCCGGTCGCTGCTGGTAGAGTACGCTGATGGATTCGTTCAGGGGAACGACGAGATCCGTTCTTCCATCGGAATCCAGGTCAGCAGAATAGATCTGGCTGGCAAAGAAAGACCCGAGGCTGGCGATCTGGCGCGGGGATCCGAAGATGCCTCCTTCCGCTTGATCATAAACGTGCACGATGCCCGACCGGCTGACGGTCACGATGTCGATGCGGGAATTGGCGTTCAGGTCCGTTCCATGAATCAGGAAGGGGCGGTCCTCCGGATCGGGAATGGGAAGCCGTACCCGGCCGCGCTCGAAAGCACGAGGTTGTCTCTGCCGGAAGATGGCGAGGTCCGGGAAGTCGATGAGGGCCAGGTCGAGGTCTCCGTCGTGGTCCAGATCTGCCAGGTCGAATCTAACGGGAAAGACCGATGTCATCGGCTTCACGGCGTCGAATCCGTTCTCTCTGCCATACAGCAGCTGCATGCCTTCGAATGCATCGAGGATCAGATCGACTCGGCCGTCACCATCGATGTCACGAGCAAGGAGTTGTGTCACAGACCCGATGTTGGCCGCCACCGCCACCGCGCGCGGTTCGGCAAAAGTCCGAGGGCTGGTTTGCTCGTAGAGGAGCAGTCTTCCCCTCGCAGGATTGCTGAGGGATCCGTTGACGACGATCAGATCGAGATCCTCGTCACCGTCGAAGTCGAGGGCTTCCACCGCAACAGGATCATAGTCGTCGGGCTGATCAGGGTCTTCCGGATCGTCAAGGTAGACGACGTCGAGCGAGAAATCGCCGGCGGAAGGCGAGCGGTAGAGGCGCACCTCCTGTGCTTCGACGAGGAGGAGGTCCTGATCGCCGTCCCCGTCCACGTCGCCGATCTCGTATGTGGACGTCGGGCTGGCCATCGCATCGGCGAGGTTCTGCTTCGTGGGGGCAAATTCTCCGTTCACGGTCTGCAGGAATGCCCGGTTGGCGGAGTCGACGATATCCAGCCTGCCATCGTCATTGATGTCGGCCAGCCGGAGCCTTCCCAGGGCGGTGACCGGCAGCAGGGTGGATTCCTGGAAGGCGACGCTCTCAACCTGGCGAAGCAATCGAAAGAAGTTGAGAGTGGAGAATCCCAACGAGTAGACGATGTCCTGGTCACCATCTCCATCGACGTCGCCCGCCGCAGCCGAGCCAACGACGAGGTCGATGAAATCTGCAACCAGGAGACCGGAAAATCCTCCGCCCTCGCTCACGGGTCGTTGCTGATGCACAAAGATGCGGCTCCGGTTGCCTCCCATGCCGACACCGGTCAGGTAGCTCGCCGAGAGGATGTCGAGGAGGCCATCGCCGTTGATGTCTGCGAGGTCAACGCTGCCGATGGTGATGGGGGTGTTGGGTCCACTCGGAAGTCGAATGGTACGGGATGCAGCCGGCGAGAAGCTCCCGTCGAGGTTCTGGAGATAGATGGAGAGAGTCGGCTGTTCCTCTCGGTATGTCAGCAGGTCGATGCGTTGGTCGCCATCGAGATCTCCGGCGAGGAGCTCGGAGGCCGAATTGGCTTCGAGCACCAGGCGGCCTTCGAATGTCCGGGGGCCCACCTGCATGTGGCAGACGACCCCGAGATTCGAGCCACCTATAACTCCGGTCTTCCGATTCGCAGCAACGATGTCCAGGTCTCCGTCTTCGTCGAAGTCGACGATGTCGATGGTCGCTCCGAATCGCTGCAGGTCCATGTCGGGATCCGGAAGAAGGAGCGGAGGCGAGTCGAACTCGCCGGCCGCATTCTGGAAGAACACGGCCACGTGGTTGGCCACGGCGTCGACCACTGCGATGTCCACGTCGCCATCTCCGTCAAGGTCACCCATGGCTACATCGGCCGGTTCGGGCGTCGTGGTCGCGTCGCCGAGGACGAGAGGTGTCGTCTGGAGCTGGCCGAGCAGGGTTTTCGGGATGACGGCGGTGCGGGTGTCGCTCGGTGGACTGGTGTCGGTGTCGAGGACGATGCCCTGGACGTGGACCTGTCCGGACGGAGCCACGTCGGCAGTGTCCCAGACGAAGGTCGCGAATGTTCCGCCCGGGGAGCCGATGATCCGTGACACGGAGTCGACGAGGCGGTAGGGCTGGTTGGGAACCGGCAGCGGGTCGAAGGGGCGATCGACGGTCACGGTCGCGGTGAAACCGTCGTAGTCGTCCTCCGATGGCAGGATCCGTCGTCGCTGCTGGATCCCGCCTCCGGCGAGAAGGATGTTGTCGCCGGGGAGGCTGAGCAGGATGAGTCCGGCCTCGCCCGTGGCCACCGCGCCGACCTCGTTCGTGTAGCCGGCGCCGCCCGGATCAATGGGGAAAAGAGTGACCGGTCGCGGGTCGCCGATGCCGTCCCGGTCCGGGTCGGGCGCCGGTCCGAGGTGAATTGCCTGAAGGGCTCGGGTGCCGTCGCCGTTCTCGGTGATGGCCAGGAGGCGTCTGCCGCGGGGATCGAGAGCAAGCGCGGTGGGACCGGACACGCCGGGAGACAGGAGCGGAATCGGGGCCATGGATCCGTCGGCCAGGTCCACCGCGAGGATCCGATCACGACCGCGCTCGGCCATCAACACCCTCTCGGGGCCGGAAATGTCCGGGGTGAGACCCCACGGGAGAACGAGCGCGCTTCCTCGACCGGGTCCGGCGATCTCCTTTCCCCGTGCAGTCTGGCCCTCCGGGTAGTCCAGGCGGACCAGAGACTGTCCGACGGTGATGGCGCACGCTGCGGCCCCGAGGCTCGCGATTCCCCGGATCTGGCCGGGATGGAACGTCCCGTCGGTGGCGAACAGAAGCTGGTCTTCGGGCGAGCGACAGTCGAGGCGCAGCCTTCTCACCTGCCAGGAGTCGGTCACGGGGCCGTCGATGGCGAACACGAGGCTCCTCGCGCCCGGCTCGAATGCCATCGCCCGGGGAATGCCGCTTCCCGACACGAGGTCGCGGAGTCTTCGCCCCGAGACGAGATGGACCACGGCCAAACGATAAGCCGATCCGGTATCCTCGAGGACGAGGGCCTTCCGGCCGTCGAGCACTGGAAGGGCTGCGATCGGGTGCCGGAGGCCGCCCATGATGTCTACTGGATGGCCCGGGTCCGGGAACGCGATCGGTCTCAGGAGCTCGAGGTGTCCCCGTACTCGGGTAGACCCGGTCGCGTCGTCCGTTTCAACGACACTGACGGCGGTGCCGGAAAGCTCGGGAAGCCGCACCGTTGTCGGTCCTGCGGGCACGAGGTTGCCGCGGAAGGTCCTCGGCATCTCGGTGCAGATCTGGAGCTCCCGTCGGGCGGAGGGACTGGCCAGGATCTCCCGCAGGGCGTCGGGGTCCCGGGGGAGGGGAGGATAGGACTCCGGGACGCGGGTCCACTGGAAGAGGACGTCAACGAGGTCGGGAGCCTCCCGGTCGATTGGATCATCACTGCCGTCGAAGACCTCGAAGAAGATGGGGACGCCACCATGGCCGTCCGGGCTCGCGACGAAGCGCCCGGCGTCCACGACGATCGACGGGGCCACATTGTTGTCGACGCGGATGACGGAGCTGTTGCGCGGGATTCCCTCCGTGCTCTCGTCCTCCGGGATGAAGCGGAGCACGACCTCGACCTCCCTGCCGGCAAGCTGGCTCTTCGAGTCCCAGAGGAAACTCACCGGGCGATCGGTCGGTACGAGCTCGAGGGTCACCTCCGGAGTGGCCTCTTCGCGGGGGAGCGTGGCCGAGCGCGCCGGAAGGAAGCCCTCGGCGTCGCCGATCACATCGTAGGTCACGCGGAGATCGAGAAACGGGTCTCCGGCGTCATCGGACAGCTCGATGACGAACGCGACCACGCCCTCGGTCTCCTCGTCCTGAAGTAGGAGATCGAGTCGCTCGATTGCTGGAGGATCGTTGCCTACTGCGAGAGCATTGGTCCGGCGGGGCGCCCCCGAAGCCGAGATCTCGACGATCACACCTTGTCGATACCGCGCGCCGAGATCGGCCTCGAGGTCCCACTCGACCGTGTGCAGGATTCCGGGGGCCGGACCGGCCTGGAGGTCCAGCTTGTTCCGGGAGGATGCGTCGGTTGCGACGGTCATGGCATGTACCGTCGGGTCTCCCGGCAGCAGGTAGCCAAAGGACACCTCGAGCAGCCCGGGATTGCCAAGCAACCTGAATTGGATGGGAACGGGGCTCGTACGGGCCTCCAGACGGTCGATGACGACATCCGTCACCGCCGTCGGCGTCCCGCCGCCTCCACCGCCGCCCCCGCCGCTGGCGAGAGCGGCGAGGCCGGCGGTCGTGCCTCCGCAGCCCTGGAGATGAAACGAGATGAGCGCGGCCAGGGCAATGGCCCCGGCCAACCGGGTGGCCCTTCGGAACATGTGTTTTCTCCGGTATCCCTGGATCCGGGTGGCATCCTCACCAACCGAGGGAGACGGGGCAAGAAGAAATCTGCCCCGGGGAGGGAGAAAACGGGACGGCCTCCGGAACCGGAACCGGCTCCGCCTCCGGACCCGGGCACGCCTCTTACCCCGCGACCGTCGCTCCCACGTCATGCCTTCTCCGGCACGGGCACCGGAGATCCCTGAGCCCGAACCTCCCCGGCTCCGGAAGACCGGCGCGGATGGAGGCCTCGTCGAGGCGAATCCGCGGCGCGAGGTCGGCGGGAAGATCCTCCGCGAACGGGAGCGCTTCCTCCATCCCCTCCGCGAGCATGCGCACCTGGGAGCGCGCGACGAGGGGAACGAGCATGGTGAGCTCGAAGAAGACGGCGAGCATCTTGTGAAAGAAGACCGGCATCGGCAGCATGAGCGGACGCTTGCCGAGCGCCGCCCCCACGCGCCGCACCACCTCGCTCAGCGGCAGGGCCTCGGGGCCGACCACCGCCACCGTGCGGTTGTCGAGGCGCCCTTCGACCAGCGCCGCCTCGAGGATGCGCACCGCGTCGGCGACGGCCACCGGTCGCACGGGCTTGTCCTTGCCGATGGGGGAGAAGACGGGCAGCGTGTGAAGCGAGTGCGACAGGTGGTCGAGCATGTGATCGCCCCTCCCGTACACCATGGCCGCCTTGAGCACGGTGAAGGTGAGCCCCGAGCCGCGCACGATCTCCTCGGCCTCCCACTTCGACTCGTGATAGGGAATGCCGCAGTCGGGCCGCGCACGCACGAAGCTCATGAGAGCGATGCGGGAGACGCCGGCTTGCCTCGCCGCGTCGACGACGTTGCGGGTTCCTTCGACATGGATGGCGCGGTAGGTCTGCTCGCCGATCTCGCGGTTGATGCCGGCGCAGTGCGCGACCGCCTCGCAACCGGCAAAGGCCCGGAGAAGGGCCTCTCGGTCGGTGACGCTGGCCTGGATCCACCTTGCCCCGGGGAGGGCCCGGGCCAGAGGATCGCGCTCGTCGACCCCCCGGGCCAGCAGCACGACCTCGTGACCGTTCTTGACCAGAGAGCGCGCCAGATGACGTCCGACGAAGCCCGTGGCTCCGGTGATGGCGATCCTCATGGGACACCTCCTGTCGACCCCAGTCTACCTCGCCGATTCAACATGTGGGTCCAAGACGACGAAGGAGCGGCAGCCCGTGGGGACCGCCGCTCCGGGTTCGTCCATCAGACCGTCATCCGCCTCGCGATCACTTGACGTCGAAGAGGTTGTTCTCCATGGGGATGGAGCACTCTCCGATCTTGACCTCGACGCGGTAGCGGGCGAGCCTCTCGTAGATTCCGCGCTGCAGGTCGAGGTTGAAGATCCAGTTCGGCTCGCTGTAGCGGAAGCAGTTCCCCTCGTTGGCGTTTCCGGCCGATGACGCGTCGATCGGGAAGCCCTCGCCGAGCTCGAGGTCGCACTCCTTGCTCACGAGAATCCGCGGGCAGTCGACCTCGCAGCCGTTGTCGACGAGGATCTGCTCGAGCTGGGCTTCGCTGGTGATCTCGGTCCCGTCGAAGTACATGCGGAACTTCACCGGCATCACGGATCCCAGGCGCTTTCTCTTGCCCATGGGCTCGAGGAAGGGCGTCGTGGTGATGAGATCGCAGGGACAGGGCGGAGGGCCCACGTCCGGCGTGCACGCGGCGAGGCCACCGCCCAGGTTGAAGGGCATGCCGATGGTGCCCTGGATGGTGTTGCTGGCCGTATCGATCACCGTCACGAAGCCCTGGGCATGGGCGAGGACCTGCAAACCGTCGGGAGTGACGAGGAGCTGATCCACTCCGAAATATCGGCGCGGAGTCCCGACGCCGAAGATGCGGATGCCGGAGTCGGTGACGTTGTCGGCGCCGTCGATGTCGAGGACGCTGACCCGGCCGCTACGGTGGTACACGTAGGCGCGATCACCGGCAGGATTGAACGCGATGGACTGCGATCCGCCCGAGAGGAGGTCGATTCCGTCCAGGAACGTGACGACTCCCCCGGTGATGTCGAGGATTCCGACCTGCTGCGACCCGTCGTGGGCCACCAGAGCTCGCCGACCGTTGGGAGAGATGGTCACGTTGAGCGGATCGGGGTCGACGAACTCATTGGGGTCGTTGGAGGTCTGGACCGAGACCCCCGTATCCGTCAGCACCCCGGTGGGCGAGAGACCGAGAACCCGGACCACGTCCGACTGGAGCGAGGTGACCAGGACCAGGGTCCCGTCCGGACTCACGTCCACGCTCTCCGCGTCCACGGCAAGGGTCAGGTCGCTGACCACGGCCTGGCTGGCGATGTCGACCGACAGCACCCGGTTGTCGAACCCGCCGTCGGCGATGAGGGCGTGGCCCGATGGCGTGCACACCACGTCCTCGGGGCTGAAGGCCCCGGGCATGAGCACGGACCCCGCGATGGTGGGGGGATCGGTTTGCAGGTCGACGAGGGTGATGAGCTGACTCGGGAAGCTCGTCACCACCGCGGTATTGCAGTCCCGGGTGATGGCGATGTCGAGGACACCGTTCGGATCGGGAGAATTGGGATCGGCGCCGAGATCCAGGGTCGTCCTGAGCGAGATCGAACCGGGATCGAGCACCGAGACGTGGGGTCCGGCTTCGCCGCTTCCGACATTGGCGGCGAGGACCGTCCGCCCGGCCTCGAAGGTCTGGACTCGCACGGTGGCGCTCATCTGGACCACGGAGAAGGGGAAGCCGAAACCGGTGAGATCGGTGGCCGCCAGGTCCGGCTCCGCCCAGAACATGCCGGCGGTGCTGCTTCCGGTGCCGGGAGGCGTGGTCGCAAAGGCCGGTCCTGCCGCGTCGAACGTGTTGGGGTCGTCATCGGGGTCGTCGAGGTCGACCGCGACCGCCATCCAGATGTCCTTCGGGATGGGCACCGCGGTGGCCAGGTCCACGGTCTGGGTCCACAGCATGTTGGTGGGAAGGCCCGGGACGCTGTAGGACGTGATCAAGGATCCCGGGCTCGGGATGATCGTGTCGGCCGGGTCATTCGCATAGAAGCTGACCCGCGCCGTGGCCGTGGTGGCGGTGGTGAACGTGAGGATGGTGAAGTCGAAGGAGACCAGGTTGCCCGGCGAGGTGAGATGCATCGCGTCTCCGCACTCGAGGGCGGCGTCGGGGGGGAAAGTGACGGGACAGTAGCAACAGACGTCGAGAGGGTCGTCCGAGACCCTGTACGCCACGGATCCGACGGTGCCGGGGCTTCGGCCCGTGGCGACTCCGGGGGGGATGGGCTCCATCTGGGCGATGGCGGCGGTGGTGCTCCACGCGACCAGGAGGCCGAGGGACATCCAGCAATGAAGACGATGAGGGCTTGGGGTCATGGCGCGGATTCTCCTTTTCACGAGACGATGACTTCCCCTGGGCTGTCCTGGCTTCCGTTCGGGATCGCTCCCGGGCAGAAGCCCTTCATTCCCCTCAGTGCGGCCGGGGTGCGGCGCGCTCGGTTTTTCTTTGGCTGGTATTGCCGGAGCGGTCGCGTCGGGGATTCCCGGCGGCCTCGCCCGGTCGCCGCTTCCGCCCCGGCCACCTCAACCCCCGCGATTCTCCTCCGGGGCCGTATAGGTTACGGTAGCCCCTCCATGACCCCGCGACCGACGAGACTGCTCCGCACGCGGCCGGGCCTCGAGCCCACGGGGCCCCTCCCTGCCCGGAGCCCCCGCCCATGAGCCTTCCCTCCCTCTCGGTGCGGCGTCCGGTCACCGTGGCCATGGGGGTCCTGGCCATCGTGGTGTTCGGGTTCCTGTCGGCGGGCAAGCTCCCGGTGGAGCTCCTCCCCGACCTCTCGTACCCCACCCTGACCATCCAGACCCTCTATCCCGACGCCGCCCCGGTCTCCGTCGAGCAGTTCGTGACCCGGCCCGTCGAGGAGGCGGTGGGAGTGATCCCGGGCGTGCGCGACCTGAGGTCGGTCTCCCGCTCGGGGCTTTCCGAGGTCATCCTCGAGTTCGGGTGGGACGAGGACATGGACTTCGCCTCCCTCGACGTGCGCGAGAAACTCGGCCTCGTGCGCCTCCCGCGCGAGTGCGACATCCCCCGCGTCCTGCGCTTCGATCCGTCCCTCGATCCCGTGCTGCGCCTCGGGTTCACCGGCGACCGACCCCTCGACGACCTGCGCCGCTTCGCCGAGCGCTGGATCAAGCCGCGCCTCGAATCCATCCCCGGCGCCGCCGCGGCCAAGGTGCGCGGCGGCCTCATTCCCGAGATCCAGGTCGACGCCGACGAGGACCGCCTCGCCGCCATCGGTCTGACCCTCGACGATCTGTCCCGGGCCCTCGTGGCCGAGAACGTCAACATCCCCGGCGGTCAGCTCAAGGACTGGGGCTCGGTCTACCTGGTCAGGACCCTCCACGAGTTCGAGAACATCGAGCAGGTGAGCAAGACCGTGGTGCGCGAGGGACCTTCCGGGCGTGTGCGCGTCGAGGACGTCGCCACCGTGCGCCGGGGCCATCGTGATCGTGATGAGATCACCCGCGTGCAGGGAGTCGAGGCCATCGAGATCGCCGTGCACCGGGAGGGATCGGCCAACACCGTGGCGGTGGCCCGCGACGTCCGCGAGGAGCTGGCCCGGATCCAGGACGAGCTCTCGCCCGGCCTCGCCCTCTCGGTGCTCGACGACCAGTCGCTCTACATCGCCGATGCCGTGGGCCAGGTGTGGTCGGCCGGCATCCTGGGAGGCATCCTGGCCATCCTCGTTCTCTACTTTTTCCTCCGGGATCCCGTGGCCACCGCGATCATCGCCATCACCATCCCCGTGTCCGTGGTGGCGACGTTCCTTCCTCTGCGGCAGGCCGGCGTGACCCTCAACATCATGTCGCTGGGCGGCCTCGCCCTCGGCGTGGGCATGCTCGTCGACAACTCCATCGTGGTGCTGGAGGCCATCGACCGCCGGCGAAGACAGGGTCGGACCCGCCGCGAGGCGGCCATCGTCGGCGCCACGGATGTTGCCGGCGCGGTGACCGCGGCCACCCTCACCACGGTGGCCGTCTTCTTCCCCATCGTCTTCGTGGTCGGCGTGGCGGGGCAGCTCTTCTACGACCTCGCGGTGACGGTCTGTCTCTCGCTCCTCTTCTCGCTCGTTGTCTCCCTCACCTTGATCCCCTCCCTGTCCGGTCTCGAGATCGGAAAGGGCGGGCCGGCCCCCACCCTCTTCCGCTGGGACCGCAGGCGCGAGGACGGCAGCGACGCCGGTGATCCTCCCCTCACCCTGCGGATCGGACCCGCCACCCTCCTCCCCGTGGGGGATGGCGTCCACATCACGAGCAAGATCCTCACCGCGCTCTTCTTCCTGCCGAGGCTCGTCGTGCTCGTGGTGGTGCTGGCCGTGTTCGTCCTCTTCTCCGTCTTCTCCCGGGTCTTTCAGGGGCTCACCACGCCCCTCGCCCGCGGTCTCGACGCCATGGGTCAGGTCTATCCCCGTCTTCTCCACGTGGCGTTGCGCTGGCGGTTCGTGGTGCTGCCGCTCACCTTCGTCCTGCTCGCGGTCCTCGTCCCGTTCGCCCTTTCCCGGCTGGGCACCAACCTCGTGCCCGACCTCGCCCAGGGGCGGTTCGCGTTTCGCCTCCGTCTTCCCGAGGGAACCGCACTTCTCGCCACCAGCCAGATCGTCGAGCGCATCGAGGATCCCCTCCTCGAGACGGGCCTCTTCGGCACCCTCTTCTCGGTCACGGGAAGCCTGCCCTCGACCGCCTCCGGCCGTCAGACGATCGGCGAGAACCTGGCCCAGATCGACTTCGTCCTTCCCCCGGGTACCGGAGCCGAGAGGGAGGAGGCCGCGGTCGCGAGCGTGCGCAGGGTGCTCGCCCTCTACCCGCACGTGGAGGCCGAGCTCATCCATCCCTCGGTCCTCTCGCTCCGTCCCCCGGTCGAGGTCAAGGTCTACGGCGAGGATCTGGCCGAGCTCGATCGCGCCGCCGGGATCGTGTTCGCCAAGCTGGGTCGCATCGAGGGCGTGCTCGACGTCTCGAGCACGAGCGAGCCCGGAAACCCCGAGGTCACGGTCGAGCTCGACCGCGAGCGCGCGGCAACCCTCGGTGTCCAGGCCGAGAGCATCGCCCGCTCGTTGCGCCGCCAGATCCGGGGCGAGGTCGTGGGGCAGTTCCGCGAGGAAGAGGAGAGAATCGACATCCGCCTGCGGGCCAGCGAGGCCGATCGGGATCGGGCCTCGAGGGTCGAGGCGTTGCGCGTTCGCCTTCCCGGCGGCACCGCCGTTCCCATCTCGGCGGTGGCCCGGGTCGAGGTGGGCACCGGCCCCGCCGCCATCCACCGGGCCGGTGGGGCTCGCGTGGCCCGCATCGCGGGCAAGGCCTCTGCCACCGATCTCGGTCTCGTGCTGTCGCGAACCGAGCAAGCCCTCGGAACCCTCGCCCTTCCCGCGGGCGTCACCGCCGAGCTCGGCGGTCAGGACGAGGACATCGGGGAGTCGTTCCGCAGCCTCCGCCTCGCCATGCTCCTGGCCATTTTCCTCGTCTACGTGGTCATGGCCATGCAGTTCGAGTCCATCATCCACCCCTTCGTGATCCTGCTCTCGGTCCCGCTGGGAGCCATCGGGGTCCTGGTGGCGCTACTCGTCACGAGCACTCCGGTGAGCGTCCTCGTTCTCATCGGGGCGGTGATGCTCGCCGGCATCGTGGTCAACAACGCCATCGTGCTCGTCGACGCCGTCAACCGGCGGCGCCGTGCCGGCGAGGCGCTCACGCAAGCCATCGTCGAGGCGGGCAAGGAGCGGCTCCGGCCCATCCTCATGACCACCGCCACCACCGTGCTCGCGCTCCTTCCCATGGCCCTCGGTCTGGGAGCGGGCGACGAGCTCCGGCGTCCTCTCGCCATCACCGTCATCGGCGGACTCACCGCCGCCACTCTCCTCACCCTCGTCCTCGTTCCCTGCATGGTGCGGATCATGACGCGCCGGGGAGAGGGCGATCCGGGCGAAGGAGCGATTCCCGCGGAGCTTCCCTCGCCAGGCGGGAGACTCTCCCCCCAGGAGACGCGACCATGAGCCTGAAGAAGTCGCTCATCGATCTTCCCCTCGATCGCCCGGTGGCGACCTGCATGCTGCTCCTCTGTCTCACCGTCCTCGGCGTCCTCTCCATCTTCCGGCTGCCTCTCGACTTCATGCCTCTGGTGCAGGAGCCCCAGATCGATGTCGAGGCTCCCCTGCCCGGCAGCCACCCGCTGGAGACCCTGCGCGAGGTGGCCCTGCCGCTGGAGGAAGAGATCGCCTCGATTCCGGGTGTGCGCTCCATCGAGACCGAGGCTCGGTCGGGAAGTGCCCAGCTCGAGGTGCGCTTCGACTGGTCGGCCGACATCGCGCTGGCCAAGATGGAGGTGCGGGAAGCCACCGAAAGGGCACGACCCCGCCTTCCTGCGGCGGTCGACTACATCGAGGTCAAGGGTGAGGTGGACGGTCCCGCGGGCGGCGCCATCCTCCAGGGACGCATCTCCGCCGAGCGCAACCTGTCGGAGTCCTGGGATCTTCTCGACCGCCGCATCAAGCAGCCGCTGGAGCGGGTGAAGGGGGTGGCGCGGGTCGATCTCTACGGCGTCGAGCCCCAGCAGGTGAGGATCGATCTCGACTTCGAGGCCATTCGTCGCCACGGCGTCGATGTCAGCGATCTCATGGCACGGATCGATGCCGGCAACCTCGACCTCGACCTCGGGGTCCTGAGGGGCGATACGCTCCGCTACGATGTCCGGGCCGCCGGACGCTTCCGCTCCATGGAGGAGCTCCAGGGCCTTCCCCTCGGGGTGGATGGGCTTTTCCTGCGCGACGTCGCCCGGGTCGAGCTCCGGGAGCCCGTGCTCGACTACGGCCGCCACCTCGACCGGCGCTTCGCCATCGGCATCGATGTCTTCAAGGATGCCTCGGCCAACACGGTGGAGACCGTGGATCGTCTCAAGGAGAGGATCGGCGATATCGAAAAGGATCCCCGACTGTCGGGAATCAACCTGCTGGTGTGGAGCGATTCCGGGGCCGAGATCCGGAGCTCGCTTGCCGGCCTTCGCAACGCGGGGATCTTCGGCGGCATCCTGGCGGTGATCGTCCTTTATTTCTTCCTCCGCCGGGTGACCGCCACCCTCATCGTGGCCGCCGCCATTCCCTTCTCGCTGCTCGTGACCTGCGGGGGGATGCTCGCCCTGGGATCGGAGTTCAACGTGCTCACCCTGCTCGGTCTCATGCTCGGGGTGGGCATGCTCGTCGACAACGCGGTGGTGGTGATGGAGAACATCCACCGCCGGCAGAGCCTGGGCATGGCTCCCGAGGAGGCGGCCCGGGTCGGGGTCCGGGAGGTGTTCCTGGCGGTGATTGCCTCGACGGCCACCACCGTCATCGTCTGGTCCTGGCTCCTCGTGGCCGAGCGCGGGCCCCTCACCATCTACGTGGGCTCGGTGGCCCTCACCATCTGCCTCGCCGTCCTCTGCTCGCTCGTGATCTCGGTGACCCTCATTCCGCTGGCCGCGGCGCGCCTCGTTCCCCACCGCGAGCAGAAGAGGGGTTTCCTCCTCGAGAGGGTGGTGCCCGCCTACCGGTCGCTTCTCTCCTTCACCCTGCGCCACCGGCTGGCCACCCTCTTCGTGCTGGTGAGCCTGGCCGCCAGCGCCGCCTATCCGATCATGCAGGTCGAGAAGGCGGGCGAGCCGCGCATGCTCCGGCGCGACGTGCAGGTGAACTACCAGGTCCACGATCCCTCCATCAAGGAAATCCTCGAGGGCTACGTGAACCAGGTGGAGGAGATCCTCGAGGAGAGAAAGGACGAGATCGGCTACGAGAGCATGTACTCCTGGTACTCGCCACACAGCACCATGACCCGGCTCTATCTGCCGCGCGAACGGGCCACCGAGGCCGAGCGTCTTGCCGTGCAGAAGAAGCTGGCGGCCTGCCTGCCCACCATACCCGGCGTGAGCCTCGAGGTCGGAGAGCGCAACCGCTGGCGTCACGGGGGAGGGGACGATGGCCGGCGCATGGTCTCGGTCGCTCTGCACGGAGAGGATCCCGAGTATCTGGAGGATCTGGCGGGCGAGGTGGAGCAGCGCTTCCGGGGGGTCGAGGGAGTGATCGAGGTCTATGGCCCGACCTTGCGGGGTCAGAAGGAGGTGCGGGTGCTGGTGGATCCCGATCGGGCCCGAGCCTCCTCCCTCGAGCCCCGTCAGGTGGCCGATGCGGTGGGGTTCCTGTTCCGGGGGCGCCGGCTCCGTCGCTACCACCGCGAGTCGGGCGAGGTCGAGGTGGTGCTCGGCTTGCCCGAGGACGCCGAGCTCGGTCTCGACGCCCTGCGCGACGTGCCGATCACCCGGGACGACGGAGAGACGGTGCCACTGAGCTCGGTGGCCGAGGTCTTGATCGCCCGCATCCCCCCCGAGATCCGTCGCGAGGACCGGAAGACCACGAGCTGGATCAATGCCCAGTTCGACGAGGAGAAGTACACCACCGAGGAGAGCCAGGAGATCATCGGCGAGGCCATGAAGGGGTTCGTGTTGCCCGAGGGCTACTCCTGGGACTTCGGCAACTGGGGGCGCGACCGGGACGACACCCTGTCCCAGATGCTCACGGGAGTGCTGCTCTCGCTCCTCATCGTGATGCTGCTCATGGCCGCTCTCTTCGAGTCCGTGCTCCAGCCGCTGGCCATCCTCATCACCTTGCCGCTCGCCTTCTGCGGCGCGTTCTGGTCGCTGTGGTTCTTCGGCTACGAGCTCGATCCCGTGGGCTTCATCGGGGTGATCATCCTCATCGGCATCGTGGTCAACAACGGCATCGTCATGCTCGACCACGTGAACGCGCTCCGCCGGGAGGGCAGGCCGCGGGTGGAGGCTCTGCTCGAAGGGTGCGGCGACCGGCTGCGCCCCGTGCTCATGACCGCCATCACCACCATCTTCGGCCTCGTGCCCCTGGCGCTCTCCGCCTCCACGGTGGCGGGCGCGTACATCGATTCGCTGGCGGTGGCGGTGATCGGGGGGCTCCTCACCTCGACCGTGTTCACCCTGGTCGGCCTCCCGGTGTGGACCACCACCGTCGAGGACCTGGGGTCGGTGATCGGACGGGCCCTTCCCCGCATGCGGAGGTCGGCAAGGCGGCAGGAGCACTCGGTCCTGGAAAGCGTGGTCGTCAGCGACCAGGGACGACTGCAGGAGAGCTGAGCGCATCAGGAAGACACGGCCTGGGCGACGACCATCTCGGCGGGGGTGATGTGTTCTGGCCGGTGGCCGGTTTGATAAGCTGGGCCCCTCCATGGCCAGGAAGAAGACGAAGACGAAGAAGAAGAAGACCAGGACCACCGGGCGAAAGGTTTCCCGCTCTCCGGGAAGAGGTGGCATCCGCCGTCGTGGCTTCGCGTGGGAGTCTCACAAGGACGAGGAGCTCCTCGACCTCCGGCTCTGCGACCTCAAGGTCAAGCTCGAGGGATCCTGGCTCGAGAAGTGTGTCCACCGTCTCCATGACGAGCTCGACCAGAAGGGGATCCGCTGTCGCCCCCACGTCTGGCTCTCGGATGACTGGTTCTCGCCGGTGGGGGTCACCGGATTCGCCATCCCCTTCTACCTCACCCACCCCCGGCTCATGCGCCTGGAGAAGAAGCAGATCCTCGAGATCGAGGGCGGAACGCGCGACGAGTGCATGAAGATCATGCGCCACGAGGCGGGCCACGTGATCCAGGACGCCTTCCGGATCAACCGGCGCAGGCGATTCCAGGAGCTGTTCGGGAGGTCCACGACGCCGTATCCCGACTCGTACCGCCCCAACCCATCCAGCAAGCGCTACGTCTACCACCTCGACGCCTGGTACGCCCAGAGCCATCCCGACGAGGACTTCGCGGAAACGTTCGCGGTGTGGCTGCGACCCCGCTCGGGCTGGAGGAAGCGCTACCGCCACTGGCGGGCCCTCGAAAAGCTCGCGTGGGTCGACGAGGTCATGAAGGAGATAGCGGGCACGCGCCCCAAGCTGCTCCGCCGTGACACTTCCCGGCCGCTGAGCCGGCTCCGCGTGAGCCTGCGGAAGTACTACGAGAAGAAGAAGGAGCGCTTCGAGGTCGCTCAGATCTCCGAGTACGATGGAGACCTCCTGCGGCTGTTCGGCGATCCGAGCAAGAAGGGAAGATCGCGGGGCGAGACCGCCAAGTCGTTCGTGCGCAGTCACCGCGAGGAGATTCGCGAGCTCGTCTCCCGGTGGACGGGAGAGGCCCAGTTCACCCTCGATCAGGTGCTCAAGGACATGATCAAGCGCTGCCAGAAGCTAGGCCTTCGCGCCTCGGGTCCCGAGTCGCGCCTCAAGCTGGACCTCGCCATTCTGGTCACCATGCACACCATGAGGTGTCATCGGGCCCGGCACTGGAGGGCGGTGTGAAGCCATGCGCATTCTCCACATCACGCTCGAGCACCTGGTTCCTCCCGACTCGCTCGAGGGTCTGAGCGACAAGGAAGTCGACCTCGTCAAGACCGATTACGACGTCGTCACGGGCCTGAGGTGGCTCGGCCACGAGGTGCAGGCTCTCGGGCTTCACGACGAGCTCGTGCCCCTGCGCGAGGCGATCCGGGAGTTCAAGCCGCGCATCGTATTCAACCTCCTCGATCTCTTCCATGGCTCGGCCGTCTATGCCCAGAACGTGGTCAGCTACCTCGAGATCCTGCGCCAGCCCTACACCGGCAGCAATCCCCAGGGCATGGTCCTTGCCGGGGACAAGGCTCTCTCCAAACAGATCCTGCACTACCACCGGATCAAGACCCCCAAGTTCCACGTGTTCCCGCTGGGACGCAAGATCAAGGTGCCCCGCGATGTCGAGTACCCGGTGATCGTGAAGTCACAAATGGAGGAGGCGTCCGCAGGCATCTCCCAGGCCTCGGTGGTGAAGAATGACGATGCCCTGATCGAGCGGGTGAAGTTCATCCACGAACAGGTGCAGACCTCGGCCATCGCCGAGCAGTTCATCGAGGGACGCGAGTTCTACGTGGGGATGATCGGGAACCATCGCATCGAGACGTTCCCGGTGTGGGAGCTCTACGTCGACAAGCTTCCCCCGGGCGTCCACAAGATCTCGACCTTCACCGTGAAGTGGAACCTCGAGTACCAGAAGAAGTACCAGATCGACATCGGCCCGGCCCGTGACCTGTCCCCGGAGGCGGCCCGCCACATCCAGGGAACGGCGCGCAAGATCTACCGCTGCCTGCGTCTCAATGGCTATGCGCGAATCGACTTCCGCCAGGACGACAAGGGCGACCTCTACTTCCTCGAGGCCAACCCCAATCCCGACCTTGCCCACGACGAGGAGTTCTCGAGCGCGGCCGAGGCCTACGGGCTCACCTACGAGAACCTGCTCAAGAAGATCGTGCAGCTCGGCCTGCGGTGGAAGGGGTTGAAGTAGGAGGGGACGGAAACGGAGACGGCTACGGGAACGGGGACGCAGACGGCGGCGGTGACGGCGACGGAATCGGAATCGGAATCGGTTGCGGCTACGGAATCGGGCACGGGAACGGAACCGGAGACGGCTGCTGGCCCCGCGACGGCCGGGGCCCGCCGTGCCGGATGGGCCTGCTGCTTCGATGGCTCGGACGCGTTCACTCCCCGGGCCTCCTTTCGGGCGCCTTGCGAGGGTGCAGGAGCCGGTAGAGCAACGCGCCGACGAGGAAGTCATAGGCGACATGCGCGTCGTCGTCGCTCGGAAGGGTCGTGCCGATGGGGAGGTAGGAGATCAAGACGAGCGATCCACTCTCCTGAATCCGCGCGACGTGCTCGTCGAAGACCCATTGCACTTCTCGCGAAAGGCCACGTTCGGCCAAAAAGCCATCCAAGCGGCGCGGACCAAGTTGAAGGGCGGGCGCTCCATGCGGAGCCTATCGGGAGCGCTCCTTCGATGAAGGCGTCTCCCAGAGGCCGAACTGCGTGCCCGCCAAGAAATAGATCGCGAACTTGCCGTGGCCTGGGATCTCCGTGGTCCGCATCGCAAACTCGCCACCGGCCGCCTCCGCGGCCTTTACCGCAGCCTCGATGTCATCCACCAGCACGTACGGTCGCACGATCGGCAAATCGTGCTCGGCCATGGGAGCGCGCACACCGATCCGGCCGCCGCCCTTGAGGGCCGCCGTGCGAGCATTGCCGAGCCCTGCATCGGGCTCACCAAAGGTGACACCATGCACTTTTGCCAGAGCGCTGCACGTGGCATCCACATCGGAACTGACGACCTCGAGGTACTGGACAAGCATGGACTGTTCCTTCGTGGCCTCTTGCACTTCGACGCGTGCGGAGGGGGACTGTGTGCTCGCGGCGATAGAACGGTTGCAGGAACACAGGTGCAACGCCGGGGTGAGCAGCGCAAGCGCAGCAAGGCTGGACTTCAGAATGGTCATCACTTTCGCTTCTCCTCACAGATTTGGATCAGGTTTCCGCACGTGTCATCGAGAACCGCCGTCACTACGGTGTCGTGGTCGACTGGTGGCTGTAGGAAGTGAACGCCCTTCGCGCACAGCTTCTCGTACTCCGCGCGACAGTTGTCGACTGCGAACGAGGTCCACGGGATGCCATCCTCAACCAGCGCAGCTCGAAAAGGCTTCACGGCAGGGTGAGCGCTGGGTTCCAGCAGCAGCTCGACACCATCTGGCGCCTCCGGTGAGACGACAGTGAGCCATGCGGCGTCGCCGACGGGCACATCCGTCTTCTTCTGGAAGCCCAGAAGCTCGGTGTAGAACTTCAGGGCCTTCCGCTGGTCGTCAACAACGACGCTCGTGACGTTGATCCTCATCGTTTTGGTTTTCCTCTGGGTATCGGCCATCGAGTGACGACCTTCTTCAGCGGGGTACCGTCAAACCAGTGGAGCTTGGTCCTGCCCTGGCGCCTCGTGCGGACTAACCCGACCTCCTCCAGGACGGCGAGGTGCTGCGACACCGCCTGGCGGGACGAGGTGATGTCGTGAGCCATCGCGAGTCGACCGAGCAACTCGAAGAGGGTCTGGCCCTCGCGCTTGTTGAGTTCGTCCAAGATGATGCGCCTCGTTGAGTCTGCCAGTGCTTGATAGATGTCGGCCACGGACGGCGCTTCCTCGTTCGGCTGGCGTCAGCCTCGATCAACCATGAATGGGCCAGCGGCAACTCCAATGACCATACTTGCAGGGGCCTTGACTTGCAAGCCGCTGCTTGCATATTGTTTCGGCAGAACCCAGAAGCCGAGGTTCCTCGGAGACATGCTCTCCGTTTCGGGGCGATCCGACTTTGCCGTGGGGAGCCCGCGCGCTGGCACGATCCCTCCGGTTAGCCGCGTCTTCGTCTTCGACGGGACTGGCTCGACAGCTCCGGACACCTTCGTCACCATTGAGCGGGGAGATGCAAATGCCCGGTTCGGGTGGAGTCTTTCGAGCGTCGACATCGCCACATCATCGTGGGCGCGCCTTTCCGAGACGTCGATCTGCCCCCGCCCATCAATGACAGGGTTCGTCTCGGTGCGGAGGGGTCACTCACCTGGGGCCGAGCGACGCTCTCTGCCCCCGACGCGGAAGAAGGGGGGCCAGGGGAAGAGGCGGGCACGGCCTCCCACGCCTTCTCCACCCTCTCTGTTCGCAGCGGCGGCCGCTTCGGCCGGCGCTGCACCTCTTCCTCCGTGATCTCCTCTTCCCTCCTGGCCTCCTCTGTGTCGAAACGGGCCCCCCACCCACGACGCGGCTTTCCGGAAGAAGAGGCCCCGCCGCGGAAGGGGGGCAAGGGGACGACGAAGTGTGCCCCGTCGCCGGGCTTGACCTGGCCCGCGATTCCGCGCGCGCGGAAAGGGACGGCTCACCCTCTCGCCTTCCAACCCCCTTTGCGCTAGACTCTTGCCTTCACCCGGCGGTTCGGGTCACAGCGAAGGGGATATCGCATGCCGGCCCAGGCTCCGCCGTTCCGGAGGTTTTTTCTCCGGTTTCTCGCCCTCGTGTGCCTCTCTCTCCTCTTTCCCGTCCCGGCGCGGTCCGTCGGCACCGGTGAAGACGAGCCTCGCCGCGACGCCGTGGGGCGCCTTCTCCCTCTCTCCCTGGGATCCGAGTCGGGGCGGCAGAGCTGGGCCGCCCTTTTCGAGAGGATCCTCTCCCGCGCGGGGCGCTCCTATCGTCCCACCGAGACCCTCTCCGATCCCCTTTCGGAGTACAGGGCCAGCGGCGACCGCCGCGACATCCCTGACCCACGGGCCGGGGGCCGCGGCAACAATGCCAGCGACCGCATCACCAACCTCATCCTCGGCTGGCTCCTCGAAGGCGACGCCCTCGCTCGTGAGCAGGCCTTGCTGCTCGCCGAGTGGCTGGCGGAGGTGCCCGAGTACCAGGACCATGCCCATGTGCAGCGCCATTCGGCCCTGGCTCTCTGTGCCCTCGCCACCCCCGATCCCGTGCAGAGGGAAAGGCTCCTCGACGCCTTCCTGGTCTCGTTCCGGATCCTCCAGCAGTCGCGATTCTTCAACTACGATGACGACCACTGGATGATCGGCATGGCAGGAGTCCGCCCGTTCCTGCGGGCCCAGGGCGCGGTGCACCGCTGCTCGTTTTACCTGGAGAGACTCCTCGAAATGGGAGCGCTCACTCCCGAGCGGGTGGCGGCAGCCGGCTTTCCCTTCGCGACCACCGACGACCTCCTCGATCGGGCCGACGACCGTCTGGCCCAGTTCTTCTCCTGGAGGAAGGTTTCCGGCGACAACGAGCCCCGGGGCTGGCAGACCGATCCCGGCGGCTGGCAGCAGGGAATGCTCGTCAATTTCTGGCCCTACCTCGACAGTCGAATTCCCTCGGGCCGCGACTCCACCTGGTTCCACTACGGCCAGATCTTGCCCTACGAGATGCTGGTGATGCGCACCTACAGCCCCGCGCGCTTCCGGCCGCTCTTCGAGGCCCGTGCCGCCGAGACCTGCGAGTGGGCCCTCTCCATCGGGGTCGACTTCGGGTTCCCGTTCTCCACGGGGCTCAACATGGTCTCACGCCGCGACTGGTTCTACCCCACCAACCCCGCGCTCCAGGCTCCGTTCCGCACCTGGACCGAGCAACAGCGCGAGGACAATGGCGAGAGCGTCTACTGCCTCGTCCCCTGCCTCAGCTTCGTACGCGATCTTGCCGAGTACCGGAGGCAGGCGTGGCTGCTCCACGCACGCACGTCGAGCTTCTCCGACTTCGAGGGAGAGGTGAGCTTCCCCATGCTGCTCGGCATCGACGAGTTCCGCCGGCGCCGGGCGACACGGTAGCTCTCGAGAAAAAAGGCTCCGGTCGAGAGCCCGGGAAGGTTCGACCGGAGCCAGAGGGGTTACTCGCCTTGCTCTAGAGCAGGCCGAGAAGCACGTCGAGGGTATCCGTCTGGATCATGTAGTTGCGGTGGTTCGTCATGCGGGTCAGGCGCGGAGCGGGAAGCGTATCGCCGAGATGCCCGAGGGCGATGGCGGCATACACGCGGGTGTGCTCCGACTCCTGAGGATTCTGCATGACGGCCAGGAACGGATCCACGAACGAGTGATCCTTGAGATGGCCGACGGCGTGGATGAGATGGGCCCGAAGCTCGTCGTTATCGGCTCTCTCGAGGGCGGCCAGGAGCGTCCGTGAAGAGCTCCGACCACCGAGGAGACCGATCGACAGGGCGATCGGCTCGATGACGGCAGGATCGGAGGCGGAAGCGAGAGCCTTCTCGAAGTCGGGAAGGAGCCTCCTTTCACCGATCATGCCGAGCGCGAGCGCCGTGTAGCCCCGGAGGGAAGGGCTCTTCTCCTCGCGGAAGATCTTTTCGAGAGGAGCCACGGCATTCTTCGAGCCGATGATGCCGAGCGCGACCGCGCAAGCGTTCCGATGATCCATCGGGACGCTCGACTTGAGCAGAGGCTCGACGAGATAGGGAACCACCGTCTCGTCACCCAGGATTCCGAGTCCGAGGGCGGCGAAGGATTTCATCGAGGTGTCGGGGGCCGAGGTCAGGGTCTGCAGCAGCAGCTTGCGCGCGCGCGGACCCTTCTGCTCGCCGAGGGCGATGCAGGCGAAGGCGCGGGCCGGCATGTCCTTCTCGAGCGAGAAGGCGTCGGCGAGCGCCTGTCCCGTGCTGGGGCAGCCCGGGTGGCCCTGGCCGAGGGCCAGGATGGACGAGCGCCGGATCTGGGTCGCCGGCGAAAAGAGCTCGTGGAAGAGCATCTCGGCCGTGGCATCGTCGATTCCCTGGCGGGCCAGCCCGTCGATGGCCAGGGCGCGGAGATCCGGATGGAACCGCTCGTTGGCGAGCGCCTTCCGGAGGAGAGCACGGGATTCGTCGCCCGGGATGAGCCCGATGGAGACGAGGGCGCTGGTGCGCAGGTCGAAGTTGGGCTCCTTGCCGAAGGCGATGAACTCGAGAGTCGACAGGGAGCTCGGCTCACCGATGAGCCCCAGCGCGAGGATGGCGAAACCGCGGGTCATGGGATCGGCCTTGCGGTCGACCGATAGCCGCGCCAGCTCCTCCGCGCGCGAGGTGGCCTGGGCGTCGCCGAGGGCGATGGCCGCGGAGAACCTCACGTGGTGCTCGTCGTCGTTGAGGAGGCGAGCCATCAGATCCACGGGCGCGCCGTGGGAGATGCGACCCAGCGCCTTGACGGCGGCGGCACGCACCTCGGCCTCGGGTGCATCGAGAGCCGCGGTGAGGGCGGGAAGCAGCTTCTTCTCCACGAAGGAGGGAGTCAGCTTCTCGAGGCTGATGACGTTGGCCGGATCCTCCTTGCCGAGCAGATAGTCGGCGGAGGCGGTGGCGAGCTCATCCTCACGGCTGAAGTCGAGGAAGCGATAGAGGTTGTTGGACCACCAGTGCTCCCAGCTGAAGCCCGTCGACTTCTTGCTCTTGCTCCTACGGGCACCAGGCGTGGTGCCCGCCACAGGAGCTCCGGTGACGGACGCCGGTCCAGGGTTGATCCCGGAGCCACGAGGGACGCCGGGATTCTGGGGCCCGCTGGGAGTCGTGCCGGGAGAGGTTGCGGCGGGAGGGCTGGGATCGGCGGGGGGATGGTCAGGGTCGGGAGGGACTCGACCGGTCGCCGCACGGGCACCGGAAGGACCGTTGTAGTGGGGTCACCCGTAGGCCGAGCGCTCCAGAAGGAAGGTCGTGAGGGCCAGGGTCGCTACGCCCACCGAGAACAGGACCGCTCTTCGCATGGCTGCCTCCGTCTTTTTCCCTTGGGAAGACGCCTGCGCCGCGGCTCGCTGAGGGGGGCCGCGCCGCCCGTCATCGTGAACCGGCCCTCGTGGGGTCGGAGAAGCACGCCGAATTTGTCGAGGGTCAAGGCTACGGCGGCACAAGCCGAATGTCAATCGGATTTCGGGGGCCCCTCTCGCGCATCGGGCCCCTCGGGACGGGGCCCTCGAGGGCCCCTCGCCTCGCGGGGAGCAGGCGCGTTCTCAACGTCAAAATCCGCCCGGGTTTGTGAGATGTCACGTCTCTCGTCGGAGGGAGGGCCTCTCGCCGAGGAGGTCGATTCTGCCCTTTCTTGCGCCCGCGCAGGGGGGGATCTACACTCGCCTTCCCCCCAAGAGGCTCCGAGGAGACGAGATGGTCACGATCACCCTTCCCGACGGTTCGACGCGTGAGTTCGAAGGCCCCGTCACTGCCCTCGAGGTGGCGAAGAGCATCGGCCCCCGCCTCGCCAAGGACGCCCTGGGATGCAAGGTGGACGGCGAGCTCGCGGACCTCTCGACGCGGATCGATCGGGATTGCGCGCTGTCGGTCGTGACCCCGCGGACCCGGGCCGGCGAGGTCGACCCCGATGCGCTCTTTCTCCTGCGCCATTCGACCGCCCACGTCATGGCCGAGGCCATCCAGAAGATCTTCCCGGGGGTGCTCCTCGTCTATGGCCCTCCGGTGGAGAACGGCTTCTACTACGACATGGCTCTCCCCGAGGGGGTGCGCATTTCCTCCGACGACTTCCCGAAGATCGAGGAGGAGATGCGGCGCATCGTGACCGAGGATCGACCGTTCACCCGGTACGAGCTCGACGTGGACCCGGGCATGGAGAAGCTGCGTGGCGAGGGAAGCAAGTTCAAGCTCGACAATGCCCAGCGCGCGGTCACGGCCGGTTCCAGCGCCCTCTCCTTCTATGCCACCGGAGTCCCGGGCCAGAACTGGGAGGATCTCTGCCGGGGTCCCCACGTTCCCTCGACGGGCAGGATCGGCGGCTTCAAAATGACCTCGATCGCCGCCAGCTACTGGCATGGCGACGCCACCAAGGACAGCCTCACTCGCGTCTACGGTACCGCGTTCGCCACCGAAGAGGAGCTCGAAGAGCATCTTGCGAGGCTCGAGGAGGCCCGGAAGCGGGATCACCGCGAGATCGGAAAGAGGCTCCGGCTCTTCGTCATCGACGAGCAGGTGGGACCGGGCCTCGTGCTCTGGACGCCCGCTGGTTCGGTCCTGCGCGAGCAGCTCCAGAACTTCATCTCCCAGGAGTTGCGCCGCCAGGGCTACACCCAGGTCTTCACCCCGCACATCGGCAAGCTCGACCTCTTCCGGACCAGCGGCCACTTTCCCTACTACAAGGAGTCGCAGTATCCGGCGATTCCCGAGCGCGACCACCTCGATGCCGCTGCCGCCGAGGGTGTCTCGTGCGCCGAGCTCTCGGCGCGGCTCGAGAGTGGCGAGATCCCGGGCTATCTCCTCAAGCCCATGAATTGCCCGTTCCACATCGGCATCTACCGGAGCGAGAAGCGGTCGTACCGTGACCTCCCCGTGCGCCTGGCCGAGTTCGGTACCGTCTACCGGTGGGAGCAGTCGGGCGAGATCTCGGGCATGACCCGCGTGCGTGGCTTCACCCAGGACGACGCGCACATCTTCTGCACCGAGGACCAGCTCGAGAAGGAGCTGCAGGGCTGCCTCGAGCTCGTGCGCATCATCTTCGGCACTCTCGGCATGGACAGCTACCGGGTGCGAGTGGGGCTCCGCGACCCCGATTCGAGCAAGTACGCCGGTGCCCGGGAGAACTGGGATCGGGCGGAGAAGGCCTGTCGCGATGCGGCGAGGACCCTCGGCGTCCCCTTCAGCGAGGAGCCCGGCGAGGCGGCGTTTTATGGCCCCAAGATCGATTTCGTGGTCAAGGACGTCATCGGAAGGGAGTGGCAGCTCGGCACCGTCCAGGTCGACTACAACCTGCCCGAGAGGTTCGAGCTCAACTATACCGGGAGCGACAACCAGCTCCATCGCCCGGTCATGATCCACCGGGCGCCCTTCGGCTCCATGGAGCGCTTCTGCGGCGTCCTCATCGAGCACTTCGCGGGAGCGTTCCCGGCGTGGCTCGCACCCGAGCAGGTCCGGGTGCTCCCGGTGAGCGAGAAGAGCGACAGCTACGCCCGCAAGGTCTTCGCCGCCCTGCGAGGGGCGAGCGTCCGGGCCACCCTCGACCAGTCGAGTGACCGACTGCAGGCCAAGATCCGCGAGGCGGCGGAGATGAAGATCCCCTACCTCCTGGTGGTGGGACCGCGCGACGAGGAGGCGGGAACGGTTTCCGTGCGGGCCCGTGGCATCACCAAGGACCTCGGCGCTCTCGAGCTCTTCTCGTTCGTGGAGGCCATCGGCGAGGAGATCCGGAGTCGTGGGCGCACCACCGTGCTCGAGCGGTTCGAGCTGCCCGCGGGAACGTGAGCAAAGCGAGCGTCGCGATGAGGGACTAGCTGGCGCATGCTCTGCGCTCTTCTTCTCGGAGTCCTTGACGGCGGGCCGTCGCGATCGGATCGAACTCCGGATCCGAATGGAATCCATGCGTGTGCTCGATGTAGTGACACAGCACACGGGGGAGAGACACGAGACAGGTCGAGCCGAACCGACCCATGACCCGTTCGACGAAGTGGATGTCGGCGTGGGTACGGTATCCGAACTCCTCGCCCTGGTACCGGTTGATCACGGCTGCTCGAGGGTGGGGCAGCCAGCAGGAGCCGACTCCTCGGAGCGCCGCCGCCCGGACGAGCATCTCGTTGGTGTCGATGTAGTCGACGTAGGAGAAGGTGCTGTCGAATCGCTCGAAGCGCCGAAATGTCGGTAGATGCGGCGCGACGAAGCAGGTCTTCCCGACGAACCGCAAGGAGCGCCGATCGTCTCGAAGCACGCGTCGGAGCCGTGGCTCGGACAGGTGATTGCAGCTGTCGCTGTAGGCGATCAGCTTCGATGGATCTCGCTCGAGGACGTCGAGTAGCTCCTGCAAGAAGAACGGATCCCATACGTTGTCGTCGTCCAGGTGGGCGATGAACTCGCCGCGGCAGATCTTCAAGCCTTCGTTCATGGGCTCGTGCCGGCGTGCGAGCGCTCTGCTGTTGACGGTGCGCCGCACCGTCAACACGCGCTCATCGGAGCGTTGCAAGGACCGGATCGCCTCCGCGGTTCCATCCGTCGACGCGTCGTCCACGATGATGAGCTCGAGATCGGGCGCGGTCTGGCCGAGCACGCTCCGCGCCGCCCGGGGCAGGATCCCGGCGCGGTTCCAGGTCCTCATGACCACGCTGACCCTGGGTCGGTGAGCCATCATGGTGAACAAGCCCTCTCGCCGAGGCGTCGAGCACGAATCTTGCTGACGAGCATCCGCTTCCACATCCTCACCTGACCGGTCTCGGGTCTCACTGGCCATCCCCGTCCTCCTCCACGATCGGGCGGTGTGCCACGCCGCCGTGGGCCCGGAATCCGATCACGCGAAGAAGGATCGTGTGCCGGCGCACGCTGGTTCCCAGGGCGCGGGGGAGCAGAAGAGGCACCATCACCGCCACCGCGAGCCGCAGGACGAGGCTCGCCGCGAAGATGGCGCGGTAGCTCCCCAGGGTCGCGAAGAGCGCGTAGCCGGCGAGCGACCCCGCGAGCTGCGCGGCTCCGTTCATGATGTTGAGGGCGGCGAAGATCTGGGGTCTTACCTGGCGTGTGCTCGACTCGAGAGCAAGGCTGAAGAACGAGACCTCGTAGCTGCCCCAGGCAAAGCCCGACAGGCTCTGGGCGAGGAGCACGGCGACGAGCCCCTCGCTCAGGATCCACGGAAAGGGTACCGCGGCCACGAGGAGCGCCGCCACCCCGAAGACGGGGCGCGCCCCGTAGAGATCCACCACCTGTCCCCAGCCGGGAAGGCTCACGAACTTCATCGCGGTGACGGCCATGGCCGCCGCCATGTACTGGGTGTAGTCGAGGCGCAGCTCCTTCAGCATGAAAGGGGCGAAGTAGGGCGAGCCGACGTAGACCACGAGCTGCATGGACGCGCCGAGGACGATCACCTTCCAGGCGCTGGTCCCTCGCGCGGTGCGGAGGAACTTGAGGCTACGCCCCGGGCCGGCCACGTTGCCCAGGGGAGGCTCGGGAGAGAGGAGGAGCAGGAGCGCGGAGACGAGACGGGAGGCGCCGGCGAGGAGAAAGATCAAGACGAAGCCACGGCCTCCCTGGCCGCTCTGGACCTCTCCGGCCGCTCCGGGCTCGAGCCGCGACAGGAGCAAGCCGCCCAGGAGGAGGCCCCCGCAGGTGACGAGGTGGACGATGCGGGTCCGCCGGGCGAAGTAGCGGCCACGGATCTCCTTCGGCACGAGGTCCCCGTACCACGACGCCCATACCGATCCGGTGGCCAGACCGAAGAAGTGGTGGAGACAGACCAGGGCCACGAGCAGCAAGGGGGTCATGACGGGATCGAGGAGGGCGATCGCCACCAGCATGAGGGCCTGGCAAAGGGCGGTGGTGGCGACGAGGAGGCGGCGGTGGCCGAGGCGGACGAGGAGGGCAAGGGCGATCAGCGGGCCGGCGCCCCCCACAAAAAGGGGGAGCCCGACCAGCAGCCCGAGCACCAGGGGCGACGCGCCGTGTCGCACCGCATCGGCGATGTAGTAGGTCTCGCCCACCCCGACCATGAGGGCGTAGCAGGAGCCTTCCCAGATCGAGAGGCGCATGGAGCGCCGGACGGCGGCTTCCGGGAGGGGAGAGAGGGAGTTCATTCCGAAGTCGAGGCCGAAGTCGAGGCCGAAGTCGGAGCCGAAGTCGGGAGGCGTCGGATCTCCTCGAGGAAGCTCCCGGTGCTTGCCGCCAGATCCTTCGAATGGCCCAGGAGCGCGCCCCCGATCAGGTAGGCCGCATCGGGCCCGTAGTCACGGGCCACCTCCGGAAGGCGGTCCCTGCTCATGCCGCCCGCCGGCGCGGGCATCGAAGGCTTCAGGGTGCCCAGCTTGCTCCGGAGCTTGTCCACGATGACCAGGCACTGGGCTTTCGAGTACGAGAACCGTCCTCCGTGGTTGGGGAAGATCGACAGGTCGGCGCCGGCGAGCCGGAACAGGGTGCCGAGGAGGACTCCGTGGTCGATGCCGGTGTCGGGCGGATTCGTGAGGGGTCCGGTGAGCGCGGGATGGGCCATCACGAGGAGGTCCCTCTTCGGGTTCTCGAAGAGAGACCGCGTCAGGTCGAGGCCGAGGAGAAACGGCGAGACCAGAACACCCCGGAATCCCTCCCCCACGAGAAATTCGAGTCGCTTCTCGAGGAGCTCTGTCCGGGGGCAGAGGCAGGGAAGGTAGAGGGTGCGCAGCCCCGTCTTCGCGTTGGCTCCGGCAACGGCGTCGCGGCAGGCGAGGACCCGGGAGCGGAACTCCTCCTCGGAATCCTCGACGAGGTTGTGGTCGTCCTTGACGATGTCGCCGCCGCCTCGGGCAAACTCGCCGGCGAGGCGCGCCAGATCGGGGATCTTGCTTCCCCGGGGCTTGAGGGCGGTGACGAGGAGAGGCCGGCGTTCGATGCCGAGGAGGTCGCGGGTCCCTTCGACTCCGTAACGCGGACCCCGGAAGCGCGACAGGAATGAATCGGGCAGGATCAGATCGACGAGCCTCACCCCGGGCTGGATGGAGACGTTGCCGTAGACGAGGTTCAGGAGCTGGCTAAGCTGGTAGGCGGAGAGATCGACGGCATAGTCGAGCGTGACCTGGAAGCGGCCGGCTTCATCGGTCTCGCGGATCGAGGCGACCCGGGCCACGACCTCCGCGAGAATCTCCCGCGGCACGAGCTCGAGGGGGACCTCCACCGTCTGCTCGAGGGCGATGGCCCGGCTCTTCTTCTCGATCTCGAGGCGTGAGCTCGTGACGAGATAGACGGCGCGAATGGTTTCCATGGAGCTAACCCCGTCGCTCACGCTTGACCACCTCGACGGTGGCCGCCACCTCCTGCCACAGGTTGCGCGGTGCCCCCAGGAGCGGTGGCCAGGCCCGCGTTCCGTCCATGAGCGATCTCCAGTCGACGGGGCTGGCGTCGAGGTGAAGGAGAGTCCCTCCCGCCTCCTCGAGGATCGCCGCGGCGCCGGCGTAATCCCAGATATGGCCCGACGAGAGCGCTCCCATGGCCACCCCGCGCGCCACCAGGAGATAGTGGAGAGCGGTGCTGCCGAGCGAGCGGGTCTTCCCCGGGTAGCGCACCGCGAACTCCTGGTGCGCCTTCGAGCTCACGTAGAGGGTGGCCCGGTTCTCCTCCGTCGGCGTCTCGAGGACGGTGGCCGGGCGCCCGTCGTAAAAGGCACCCTCGCCGCGGACGGCCGCGTAGACCTTGCCGAGGGCGGGAACGGCAACCACCCCCGCATGGGGCCGTCCGTCGCGCAGGAGCCCGATGCAGATGGTAAACGTCCCGATCCCGTCCACGAAGACGGTCGTCCCGTCGATGGGATCCACCGCCCAAACCCACTCGCTTTCCCGGGCCTCCTCGGCGGCCCGGGGGTCGCCGCAGGACTCCTCGCCCACGAACATGCCCGGGACGATTTGGGGGAGCTCGATCGCCAGGAACTCCTCGACCTCGCGGTCGGCGCGGGTGACGAGGCTCCGATCGGGCTTGAGCTCGTAGGCAACCTTCTCGTAGTGGCGCAGCGCGATCCGGGTGGCGCCTTCGAGGGCAGCGAGAAGAGGGGGCAAGAGATCGCTCATGGTCTCCTCACCTGCGCTCGTCGTACAGCGGGGCGGCGGTTTTCCAGGCGGCGGCCACCTCGGGATCGAGGAGATGGCTGGGGCGGACGTTCTTGAGGGCGGCCAGCATGACCTGTCGGACGTCGGGAATCTTTTCCTCCAGCTCGGCGAGGAGACGCGCCATCTCCTCCCGCTTGAGGTTTTCCTGGGTTCCGCAGAGGTTGCAGGGAAGGATGGGGTATCCGGCCTCCCGGGCGTGCTGCGCGATGTCCGCTTCGGCACACTCGATGAGCGGGCGGACGACCTCGAGATTGCCGTCGAACGTCGTGTAGCGGGCGGGGATGGCCTGGAGGCGTCCGGCGTAGAAGAGATTGAGGAGCAGCGTCTCCAGCGAATCGTCCCGGTGGTGGCCGAGGGCGAGCTTGTTGCAGGAGAGTCGGGCGCCGGCGGTGGCGAGGATGCCCCGGCGAAGGCGGGCGCAGACCCGGCAGTAGGTCGCGCCGGGGAGGGTCTTCTCCTTGACGATGGAGAACGTGTCCTCCCGGAGGATCTCGAAGGGCACCCCGAGCCCCTCGAGCCAGGATCGAAGGGGGGATCCGTCGTAGCCGGGCTGCCCCTGGTCGACGTGGAGGGCCAGGATCTCGAAGCTCACGGGGGCTCGCCGGCGGGCCTCGAGGAGGAGGTCGAGAAGGGTGGCGCTGTCCTTGCCACCCGAGACCGCCACCAGGATCCGGTCCCCCTCCTCGATGAGGCCATAGGAGAGGACGGTCCGGAGCATGCTGGAGCGCAGCTGGCGCCGGAGGGGGGCCTCTCTCCGGGAGGAGGCCTCTTGTGCGATTTCCGGGATCGAGCCGGTCTCGGGCGGTGAAGTCATGGCCGGGCTCCCACCCCTCCCCGTCTTGCCTCGCGTCCGGAAGAGGTTATACTCATGGTCTTTCGCGCCAATCCACGTTTTCCGGAGAAGTCGGCCCGGAGCCGACCCGGGCCGTCGGACAGGTTCGAGACCCTCCCGGTCAAGGCGCGATGTCCCTCCGGTCGAAGAATCCATCCATGTCCAGCAACAACAGCGCTCTGCAGAGCATCCGCAACATCGCCATCGTGGCCCACGTCGACCACGGCAAGACGACCCTGGTCGACACCATGTTCCGTCACGCGGGGACGTTCCGCAAGAACCAGCACGTGGTGGAGCGGGCCCTCGACAGCGACGCCCAGGAGCGCGAGCGTGGCATCACCATTCTCGCCAAGAATACCGCCATCGACTACTGCGGCACGCGGATCAACATCGTCGACACCCCGGGTCACGCCGATTTCGGCGGGCAGGTGGAGCGCACGCTGTCCATGGCCGACGGGGTGCTGCTTCTCGTCGACGCCTTCGAGGGGCCCATGCCCCAGACCCGCTTCGTGCTGAAGAAGGCGTTCGAGCACGGCCACCGGGCCATCGTCATGATCAACAAGATCGACCGGCCCGACTGCCGGCCCGAAGAGGTTCTCGACGAGGTCTTCGATCTCTTCGTGGAGCTCGGTGCCAATGACCAGCAGCTCGACTTCCCGGTTCTCTACGGGTCGGGACGTGATGGCTATGCGGGTCTCGAGCCCGGGGACGGGTCGAAGGACCTCGAGCCGCTCTTCCAGATGATTCTCGCCAAGGTCGACCCGCCGGTGGTCGATCCCGAGGGTCCGGCGATCTTCCAGGCGGTGACCCTCGATCACGACGACTACATCGGCCGCATCGCCATCGGTCGGGTCAAGCAGGGGTCCCTCAAGATCGGCCACCGTCTCTTCCTGCGCCATCCCGAGCGCGAGGGGTCGGCGGCGGTCACCGTGAAGAGCCTGTTCCGTTACCAGGGACTGCAGCGGGTGGCGACCGATACGGTGTGGGCCGGCGACATCGCGGTGGTGGGGGGAATCGAGGATCTCTTCATCGGCGACACCCTGTGCGAGCACGAGGACCAGGTGCCGCTTCCCGCCATCAAGATCGACGAGCCGACGATCTCCATGATCTTCCGCATCAACGACTCGCCGCTGTCCGGCCGGGACGGTGGGACCTACCTCACGAGCCGACACCTCGCAGAGCGCCTCGAGAGGGCCTCCGACCGGGACGTGGCCTTGACCGTGAAGAGGGCCGGGCAGAGGGATGACTTCGAGGTGTGCGGGCGAGGTGTGCTCCACCTCGGCGTGCTCGTCGAGTCCATGCGCCGTGAGGGCTACGAGTTCTCGGTGGGCAAGCCCCGCGTGATCCTCAAGGAGATCGACGGCGTGGTGTGCGAGCCCTTCGAGAAGGCCACCATCGAGGTGCCGGCCCAGCACTCGGGCAAGATCATCGAGTACATGGGGAGGCGTCGGGGCCAGATGGTCCACATGGACAACATCGGCGAGCTCTGCATCATCGACTTCGAGATTCCCGCCCGGGGACTCATCGGCTCCCGGACCGCGCTCCTCACCCTGAGCCAGGGCGAGGCCCAGCTCAGCCACGTCTTCGACTCCTGGCGCAAGGACGGTGGCCGCATCCCGCGGCGCACCAACGGCGTGCTCATCGCCGACCGCCTCGGGACCACCATTCCCTACGCCCTCTACGGGCTCCAGGACCGCGGAAAGTTCTTCGTACCCCACGGCGTCGATGTCTACGAGGGGATGATCGTGGGCGAGCACTGCAAGGAAGACGACCTCACGGTCAACGTCTGCCGCACCAAGAAGCTCACCAACATGCGCGCCGCGAACAAGGACGACAACGTGATCCTCTCGCCGCCCCGGCCCCACGGCCTCGAGGAGGCGCTCGAGTACCTCGGCGACGACGAGCTCCTGGAGGTCACCCCCAAGAACCTCCGCCTCCGCAAGATCTACCTCACCGAGAACGAGCGCAAGAGGCTCGGCCGCAAGGCCAAGGACGGGGCGGAGAAGCCGGTCCTGTCGTAGAGGGGGGCGGGGGTGCCGCTTCTCTCAGTGGCTTCCGTACGAGATGACCACTCCGTCGGAATCCAGGTTGGCGCTCACGATGTCGAGGTCCCCGTCGCCGTCCACGTCGGCGATACGAAGAGCAAAGGGTCCCCGGATCGACGTGCCACCGTCTCCGATGGCCACCGGCATTGTCCGGAATCGGCCGGCTCCCTCCTGAAGGAAAGCGAGTACCCGGTCTTCCCGCGTGCCGGTGCCCGCCTCGGCCACGGCCACGACGATGTCGAGGTCGCGGTCGCCATCGAGGTCGGCAAGGGCGACGGCTCTGGGCGTTCCCGAACGGCCGGGGAAGCGGGGCCCGCCCAGCTCGTCGAGCCGGAGCGTGCGATGGGACCCGCCCGGCTCCGCGAGGAAGACCACCACGCCGGGAGCGACCGCCCCGAGCTCCGTGGCGACCAGGTCGATGTCTCCATCTCCGTCGAGATCGCCGACCTCGAGGGCCAGGGGAATCACCGCCGGAAGGATCGTGTCCAGGGCGAAGCTCCTTGCCGCCATCTGCCGGAAGACGGTCACCGTGTTGCTTCGGGTGTTGGCGGAAACGAGGTCGAGCCGGCCATCGCCGTCGATGTCGGTGGCCCTCACCGCGGCGGGGTCGGCGAACAGGCTCTCATCGGCCGAGACTTCGTGGGCCTCGAACGAGCCGGCTCCGTCCCCGAAGAGCAAGCGGAGCGCCCCCGGCCCGGCCGGAGTCCGGTCCGCGACGGCCAGGATCACGTCGGTGTGGCCATCCCCGTCCACGTCGAAGATGTCGAGGTCCAGGATGTCCCGTCCGCCGCCCACGTCCAGGACTTCTCGCTGCTCGAAGGTACCGGGCCGGTCGGCACTCTGGCGGAAGAGGACAGCCCGGTTGCTGCTCGGTAAGTCGGATGCGACGGCGAGATCGACGAGGCCGTCTCCGTCGAGGTCGCCCGTGGCCACCGCCCGGCTCCCGCTCGTCAGGTCCGAAGAGTCGAGAGCTTCTGCAGCTCCGAACCGACCCGGGCTGGCCTGGAAGAACACCGTGGCCGAGGGGGCGTCGAGGTGAGCCATGACGAGGTCGAGATCTCCATCGCGATCGAGGTCGGCTACCGACAGGCTCACCGCACCGTCCGTCAGCCCGGCGCCACCCAGAACGGCCTCGGACCCGGCGCGTGCCTCGAGGCAGGTCGTCTCATCCCGGTGCAGGAGGGGCGAAAAGGTGCCCGGACCCGATGACCGGAGCACGATCACTTCGCGGCGCAGAGAATCGGCCAGGGCGGCGTCGAGAAGCCCGTCGCCGTCGATGTCTCCGATGGCCAGGCTGTCGAGGCTGCTTCCCTCTCCCAGATCGAGATCGAGGGGTGGCCCATCGAAGCGGCCATCTTGCGACTGGAAGAAGACCACGACGTTCCTGGAGCCCCGGCACGCACAGATCAGATCCATATCCCCGTCGCCGTCGATGTCGCCAAGAGTGATGCGATGAGGAGTCTCGGTGATCCGTGAGTCGCCCAGGATCACAGGATCGAGAGTGAACGCGCGACGCGGCCCCTGCCGGAGCATGGTGACCGAGTTGCTGCCACGGTTCGCAGCGACGATGTCGAGGTCGCCGTCGCCGTCGACGTCGCCCACCGCGACGTCGATCGGGCTCTCCATCGCTCCCGTCACGGCGCCGATACGGATCCCGTCCTCGAACCCGTCCTTGCCCCGGCCGTAGAAGATGGTGACTCCGCCGGGAGGCGGGCTTCCCCCGGCACCGACGTCGGCCACCACGAGATCGATGTGGAGGTCTCCGTCGACGTCGGCTGCCACCAGCCGTCGCGGGTTTTCGAGCACCATGGGATTTCCCAGCCGGGCCGACTGGGTGAAGACCCCGGCGGAGATGTCTTCCTGGAGGAAGATCCTCACGTCGCGATTGTTCCGCTGACTGCTGGAGACCGCGAAGTCCAGACGGCCATCCTCGTCGAGGTCGGCAAGGGCGAGCCCCTCCGGCTCCGCGACCTGGGCCACCTCCACTCCCAGCGGATCCAGGAGCCGCGTCTCCGGGTCCTGCAGAAAGATCCTCATCATCCCCGAGATGGCGAAATATCCGATGAGATCGCGGAAGCCGTCGCCGTTGAAGTCACCGGCCGCGACCTGGATGGCGGCATCTCCAGGAGGACCCAGGTCGTTCTCCGGAACGAGCTCGCCACGCGAGGTCTGGCGGAGGATGCGGAGTCCCTGATCCAGGCGATCGTGGGCGCTCACCAGATCGAGGTCGCCGTCCCGGTCGATGTCGACCACGATGGTCTCGGCGGGCACCCGTGCCGTCTCGCTCGAGCGAGACCCGATCCGACAGATCGAGCCCGCAAAGGGAGCGCTCACGTTTCTCGCCACGAACGTCGAGTTGCCCTGTCCCACGTCGCCGTCGATAGGCACCGCGCGCAGCAGGACCGAGCCACCCGATCGCACATCCCGGGTGTCCCACACGAAGGCATCGGGAACTCCCGTGCTCGTCGACTTCACCCGGGACGCCCGGTCCTGAACCCTCCAGGTTTTCCCCGATGCGATGGGAGGCCGGAAGGCGTCCGATACCCTCACCACGCCTCTCGCGGGATCATGATCGGTGATCCGCCGTTTCTGCTCGAGTCCGCCCACCACCCCCAGGTCCTCCTCGTCGCGGAGGGCCAGCAGCAAGAGACCGTCGGGGCCCACGGCGAGGCTCACTGCCCCCGCGAATCCCGGATCCCCGCTGCCCCCGGCCGGTGCGACCGGTGTCGCGCCCGCACTGCTGGCGCGGGGAACTCCAACAACGGTGTCTCCGGCGAGGACGAGGAGAAGGCGACCCTCAGGGGACGCGGCAAGTGCGGTGGGGCCGGGAAGGCCAGTGGTTCCGGGAACCACCCATCGCTCGCGGGAGGCCAGATCGAACGCGGTGACCCGATCCGCGAGCGTCTCCGCCACGTAGACGATGCGTCGTGTGCCGGGGTCAAGGACCAGTCCGTGAGGAGATTCCAGGGGAGGGTCAGACTCGGGTCCGAGGAGGGTCGTTGCGCGTGAGCCACCCCTTGGGTCGGGGAGGGCAAGGGGTCGGCCGTCGGTGGCCGGTGAGCAGGTTTCGAGAGTATCGGCCTCGAGCAGGATGAGCGAGCTGGCCACGGTGAGAACGGCGGCTCCGCGGCCCGTGCTGATGAGTCCCTTGACGATGCCCGCCTCGGATTCCGGTCCGCGGCGATGACGAAGGGTGATTTGGGCCGGACCGCCTTGCCCGTCGAGGCAGACTTCGAGGATGGCCCAGCTTCCCGCGCCATCCTCGTCGATGGCCAAAAGGACCGTGTCCTCCGAGGGTCCCGCGAAGAGTCCGGTGGGCGACCCGGCGCCCGTGGCGAGATCGGGCTCGGCCTCCCCGGTGGCGAGATCGACCATCCGGATCCGGAAGCCGCCCCCGGTATCCTCGAGCACCAGGGCTTGCCGACCGTCTCCTCGGGCCAGCGCGCCCACGGGTCGGGCGAGCCCGGGATCGACGGACCAGATCGCTCGCAGCGAGACGATCGGACGCAGCGGGTCGCGCAGGATCTCGAGCTCGCGCCCGACGAGCGGGCGGAGGCGGGGTCCTCCCGGGCCGAGGAGAAATGAGGCCGACCCTCGCAGCTCCGGAAGCCGGGCGCCGTCGGCGGAGACGGGGAGGGCGAGTCGACCCTCGAAGGTCACGGGGAATTCGGAAGCGATCCTCAGCCGCTCCCGTTCCCGGGTGCTGGCGGAGGAGGCGAGCCTCCGGACCTCGTCGGTCGAGAGCAGGTTGCCCTCATCGTCCTCGAGCCGGGGAAAGGGCTCCCCCCTGCGCGTCCACTGGAACAGCAGGTCGATGACGTCGCCCTCGTCGTCCTGGACGGTGAAGGGTACGGGAATCCCCCGCCTCTGATCGGAGGCGTTGAGGGTGAAGGACGCCCCGTCCACGAACGCCACCGGGCCCGCATTGTTGTCCACCGTGAACGCCAGATCCTCGAAGGGTTCACCCTCGAGCAGGCGTTCGGGGTCGCCATCGTCCTTCTCCAGGGGAGTGAGGCGGACGCGGACCGGTAGCTCTCGCGCCCCCAGATCGCGCCGGACGTCCCAGAGGAACACGACATTGACGACGCCGGTGCTCACGGGGCAGCCCGAACCGGGCCGCCGGGGAACGGGAACGTCGCGGATGCCCAGGAACGTTCCGTCTCCTTCGGCGGGGCGCGGATCTCCTGCCGCCAGTCCGGCCGGCGCGGCGAGGACGCGCTGCCCGTTCCCGTCGTCATACTCGATGCGTACGAACAAGGAGTCACCCTCGGTATCGGAAAGGGTCATGGAAATGGCGGCCAGCCCCACCACGTCTTCGGTCGGGTCACCCTGGAGGCGCGCCTCGAGGATCGTCGGCGGGTCATTGCCGAGGCTCACGATGGCGGCATTCGTGCTCTCCTCGGGGCCCGTCAGACCGGGCACGGCCGCGAAGACGGTGACGCACTGCGTGAGTCGGCTCTCGTCGAGGCCGAGCCCCTCCGCTGCATAGTTCCACCGGAAGACGAATCGGCGGGGAGCGGCAGCGACCGCGAGGTCGAACGACGTGCCCGTGGCCCCCCGCTCGTCGTGGACCGAGATCTCATGATCGATGCCGTCGATCCTCGCCCGGAAGCTCACATTGCTGGATCGGCTGAGCGAGAAGGCTATCGTGCAGGGAGAAGTCTTGGTGTCGGTGACCGAAAATCCGCTGATGGGAGGTCGCGCGCCTCCGCCCCCTCCGCCGCCGGAGGTGACAGCGGTCACGATGCCGCCGAGTCCCGAGCCGCAAGACGAGAGCATGACTCCCACCGCGATGAGCATGCCGGCCAGAACGCATCGAGACGGGACGGGACGCGTATTCTCCACGGTGACCCCCATTCCTCCGGGTCCTGGCCGGATGGGTGACCTCGACCAGGAGAAGAAAAGGAGCCCCGACCGCGACCCGGACCGGCGCATCCTAGCGCCAGGGTCTGCGAGGGTCAAGCGCGGGAGGAACCGATCAGAGGAGCGCTCGCCGTCTCCAGAGGGCGAGGCCCAGAAGTCCGGCAGCCATCAGGAGTCCCAGCTCGGACAGGGTGGGAATCGGCGCGTCGGAGCAGATGAGCGGGATCAAGATCTCGTACGAGTCCTGCTGCACGAAGGCGGCGACCTTCTCGTCGGCTCCGATGTCGGTTCCCGGGTCAGGGCCGTCACCGATGACGCAGGGAAACCCGTCGACGACCCGGACCTGCCCCACGACGGAGGCGGTGGCACGGAGTGCTCGGGAAGGCGACCCCGTTGTCCCGGATACGACGTCACAGTCCGCCGCGCTCTCCAGCCGGATCACGAAGGGAAAGCGTCGCGTCTCTCCGGGGGCCAGGCCGAAGGGAGGGGGAGGCACGAAGCCGAGAAGCTCCAGCTCGGGGGAGTCGAGCACCAGGTTCTCCAGCTCCGTCTCTCCCGAGTTCTGGACGGTGTGGGTCACGATAAGGTCGAGGGGATAGCGTCGCCCCTGGGTCCCGAACCCGAGGAAGCAGCGCACCCGGGGGAACACCACGTTCACCGTCGTCGTGTCCTCTCCGCCCGCCACCAGAGGGGCGGTTGCGGTGGTCCGGAAGGTCCTGTCGACGGTGGCCGTGTCCAGGAAACTGGCCACGACGCGCCCTCCCTCGAAGAGGCTGTTCCCGCCCGGAAAAAGATCACCGGTGACGACACCTCGCTCCGAGTCGACGACGGTGATGTCCATGATGGTGTTCTGGCTCGGGCTCGCGTTGTCCACCACGATGGTGCGGAAGTAGGCGGCTCCGGGAAGAGCCACGATGGACTCGAGAAGATCCGGGAGGTCGAATTCCGATGGCTCGTCGTTCTGACCGATGACGTCTGCGGGAGGCCGCCGGTTGACGGCACAGGAAACCAGGCTCGTCAACTCGAGCAGGTCGGGTGGAAACAGCGCATCGAGGTTGAACTCCCCTTCCACCGTGTCCGGATTCGAGCCATCGCCGTCGGCCCGCGCATCGACGCGGATGAAGATGTTGTAGAGAAGCCCGTAGTCGACGCCTTCACTCTGTCCACGGCTCAGGAAGTTCTGGATCCGGAGGCTCCGGATGCGGAATTCGATGTCTCCCAGAGGACTCTGGTCCGGAGGAAACTGGTTGCCGAAGGCAAACTCGATGATCTTCTCGTCCACTTCGACCCGGTTGTCGATGATCCGGAGTCCGGTGCCCGAACCGTCATCGAAACCTCGCGGAGGGGCGGGTAGAACCCCTCCATCGCTCACCAGCTCGAAGATGAGGTCGAAGTTGCGTCCGACTCCTCCGCCGATCACCCCATCGTTGCCGAAGTCGATGCTGACCGTGTACTTCTCGGGACCGCTGTCCGTGAGCCCGAGCAGGATGGCCCGGTCGCGGAGCTGGAGGTGGCCCTTCTTGCCATCGATGTCGAACGGGTTGTTCTGGTTCAGATCGATGCCGATGAAGAGAGCTCCTTGTCTCACCCTGGGGAAGAACCGACCCCGGGCCAGTCCCACGTTGAAGCCGGAGGGAGAGCATTCGGGGGCAACCCGCCGGGAGTCGAAGGCGCAGTTCAGGAGATCGACATCGAGGGTCGAGATCGGGCGGCGCACTCCGCGGGGGAGGTTGGACACCATGAGGTCATTGGCGGGGTCGTTGGGGTCGGCGGTATTGGCGGGGACGAGATGGGAGAAGGTGTCCTGCATGTCGAACGTCGCGGCGACGCCGTCGCAGTTCTGGAACTCGCCGCTCGCCGGGTTGATGAAGCTGCCGAAGCGCGTGGGTTGCGCTCCCGCGAAGGCGGCAAAACCGATGGCGTGGCAGACCTCGTGGCGGACGGTGGAGAGAAAGTCCCTGAGGTCTGCGGACGGTGGTCCAGCATCGAAGTGGAAGAGCCCGGCGTCCTTGACGTTCTTGTTGAACCGCACCGTCGACATCACCGGCAGCCCGCTGCCGGAAGTGACCGTCACATCGGTCTGGGCCAGGGGGCGAAGGCCGGCGAAGCTCCGGTCGAAGGCGAAACGGATGCGGATGGGTCCCTGACCGGGAAGGAGAGCCTTCCACTCCATGATCACCATCTCCACGATGGCCCTCTCCGCATCGCTCAACGTGAAGAGGTTGCCCGAGGTGGGCAGGAACTCGACGATGAGGCCGTCTTCGTTGCAGATCTGCTGGAGCAGCGACTGGCTGAGGGGATCGTCGTCGAAGAGCTCCGCGTCCACCATGGTGAACTCGGGGCGATTCCGGTTGGCCGGATCCGGAACGAGATCCTCGATGTTTCCGTCGAGATCCTGGGCCCTAGCCGAGCTCGATCCGACCAGGGCCAGAATCAACGCGAGCAGCCCGCTCGTCGTCCGACGCGCGTGAATCCCCATCTCTGTCCTCCTCACCCGTTTCCGGGTGCCTCCTGCGCCGTGGGCTTCCCCTTGTCCCTCCCCCGGGGACGCCAGCGAAGCGTAGTTCCTTTTATTGAAATGACTTGTGGCGAAGATGTTTGTAGCAAATTAATTGTTCATAGAGTGAACGCGGGCAGGATCTTATCAGCAACACCATTTGTTCACAAGCGGATCCTGGCCCTCCACCCGTCCCCCTTCAATCCCTCCCCTCCTCCCGCTACCCTCCCCCCTCATGGCCGACCCCTACACCACCGAGCTCGCCAATCGCGGAAAGGCCACCCTCCGCCTCGGGGTGACGGTCCTTCTCGTGACGACCCTCGCTTACTACGCGCTCGGCTGCCTGACCGGAATGAACGCCCGCTTCGGCAAGAGTCTCGTGTTGCTCGATGACGACCGGTGGCAGATCACCGAGTGCCTCTATGCCGCGGCCATCACCGTGAGCACGGTGGGCTACACCGATCTTCTCGGGACGGAGCGGCTCGAGGTCTGGCGGGACGCGGAAGGGCGGCGGCGCTGGGTCAGCTCCACCGACGGCCACGAGGACGAGGGTTTCGACGAGACCACTTCCGTCCTCGAGCGAGATTACTCCGTGATCACCCGGGCCGTCACCTCGCTGGCGGTGATCGTCGGCATGGGGTTCTTCCTCTATGTCCTGGCCCAGATGACCTCGTTCTTCGTCGAGGGCCACTACGCCGACCTGCGATCGGCGCGCCGATCGTCGAAGAAGATCTCCCGACTCGAGGGGCACGTGATCCTGTGCGGCGCGGGCTCCACCACCGGCAATGCCCTCGAACGTTTCCGTGAGGCCGGGGTCGCCTGTGTGGTGGTGGACGTGAGCCCGGATCCCGTGCGCGACATCCAGAGAAAGCGTCAGGACGTGCCCTGCGTGGTCGGCGACGCGGGAGAGGAGGAGATCCTCCAGCAGGCCGGAGCCTTGCGGGCGCGGGGCCTGGTGACGACGCTGCACGAAGATGCCATGAACCTGGTGGTGGTGGTCTCGGCCCGACAGCTCAATCCGGATCTGTCCATCGTCAGCCGGAGCTTTGGACGGATCTCCGAGCAGAGGCTTCGCGCCGCCGGTGCATCGACCGTCTCCCCCATGCACCTCGACGCCATGCGGATCGCCAGCGAGCTCGTCCGTCCCGCGGCGGTCGAGTTCTTCGACGAGATCCTGGGCCACGGGTCCTCGTACCGGGTCGAGGGGATTCGCGCCCAGGGCGCCGGAGGCCGGCCCCTGGGATCCATCGACCTCGAGGGGCAGGAGCTCGTGCCCATTGCCCTTCAGGGGATGGATGGCCGGGTTCGCTACAATCCCCGCCGGGACGAGGCCGTGAGCGACTCCGACCGCATCGTGGTGTTCGGCGAAACATCCAGGATCGCGCGGCTGCGCGACGAGCTCGCGTTCGTGGGCGCGGAGGCGCGTCCGGAGACGGGCCAGAGGGCGAGGCCCAAGCTCACCTCCAGCGACCCCGGTCTGCCCCGCACCTTTCTGATCTGCGGCGCCGGAGAGAGGGGCGGGACGGTCATCGACGAGCTCGTCCGCTGCGGACGGCGGTTCGTGGCCATCGACTCCTCGCCGGCGGCTCTCGACCGCATTCGTGAGCTCCATCCCGAGGCGCGCCTCATCGAGGCCGACGCGACCGATCCCGAGGTGCTGAAGGAGGCGGGGGTCGCGACGGCTGCGGGCCTGGCGGCGGTGCTGGATTCGGATGCTCTCAACCTGGTGGTGGTGGTCACCGCTCTTCAGGCGCACCCGGGAATGCATGTGGTGGCCCAGTGCGAGGCCAAGGAGAAGGCCAGGCTGCAGCGGGCGGGTGCGGTGGTGGTGGCCCGCGGGACCTTTGGCGGCCGCCGCATGGCCAACGAGATCCTCAGCCCCCACATCACCGGCTTCATGGACAAGATGCTCGAGGACACACGCGGGGTCCGGGTGGAGGCCTTGCTCGTGAGGGAGGGGGCGGCCCTGGCTGGCCTGAGCCTTCTGGAGGCCGATCTCGTGGGACGTCTGGGGATCCGGCCGCTCGCGCTCCGCTCTCCCGGTGAGCGGCGCTTCCTTCCTGTTCCCGGCTCCGACCGGGTTCTCGAGCCGGGGACCCAGGTCCTCGCGGTCGTGGCGCGGGACGAGATGGAGGAGATCGAGAAGCTGCTGGGCGGCCTCGCCTGAGGCGGTGGCGTCGGGCGGGCGAGCCCGAAGGTAGCCTGTGTCTCGCCACGGGCCCGATCCATCCGGAGGAACGACCATGAAGAGATATCAGCTCACCGCCTTCGATCTCGACCACCTGGAGCTCGTGCCGGGTGATGACCCCCGACCCGGCCGGGGCGAGATCGTGATGGCCCCCACGGCCCTGAGCCTCAACTATCGCGACCTCCTGGTGATCACGGGTCTCTACAATCCCCGGCTTCCTCTTCCCTGCACACCCATCAGCGATGGGGCGGGAAAGATCGTGGCCACAGGAGAAGGGGTCACCGGTCTTGCCGAGGGCGACCTCGTCATGACGAGCTTCGTCTCGGGATGGCTGGAGGGGCCGTACCGGGCCGAGTACCAGAAGACGAGCCTCGGCACTCCGGGGCCGGGCCTTGCCGCGTCGAGGGTCGTGCTCCCGGCGCATGCCGTGGTCCCCGTACCGAAGGGCTACGATGCCGCGCAGGCTTCGACCCTCCCCATCGCCGCGTTGACGGCGTGGAGCGCTCTCGTCACCGAGGGCAAGCTGAGAGCGGGACAGACCGTGCTCACTCTCGGAACCGGTGGCGTCTCCATCTTCACCCTCCAGATCGCGAAGGCGATGGGCGCCACCGTCATCATCACGAGCTCCAGCAGCGAGAAGCTCGAACGCGCCCGAGCCCTCGGCGCCGACCACACCATCAACTACCGGGATGAGCCTCGCTGGGAGAGAAAGGTGCTCGAGATGACGGGCGGCGAGGGCGTCGACGTCGTGGTCGAGAATGGTGGGGTGCAGACCCTCTCCCGGTCGCTGCGGTCCGTGCGCGGCGGCGGCACCATCTCGCTTCTGGGCGCTCTCACCGGCCTTCAGGGCGAGGTCGACATCGCGCCCATCCTCATGAAGCGCGTCAAGGTGGCGGGAATCCTCGTGGACAGCAGGGCCTCTCTTCTCGCTCTCTCGCGCTTTCTCGAGGACAAGCGCATCCAGCCCGTGATCGACGCCCGCTTTCCCTTCGAGAAGCTGCGCGATGCTCTCCTCCACCTGCGCGATGGCAAGCACTTCGGAAAGATCGTGATCGAGATGGAGTGAGGGCCGGGTTCTTCCGTGGCGCAGACACCTACCTCCCCGCAGCCTCCAGTCGCAGCACGACCCGATTCGTCACGCTGAAGCCCGTGGGATGGGCCGCTCCGTCGTCTTCGAGAATGGCCTGGAAGTGGAAGGTGGCCGGGTTCGCCAGGCCCGGGCTCTGGATCGACCAGGGTGCCGCCGCCGGTCCGGTGATCTCGACGATGCCCTGGCAGGCGCGTGCCGGCAGCGCCGGGCTGCGGAGGCAGCGGTAGGGTTGGGGCAAGAGGCCCGGCTGCAGGGGAGTGGGGTTGGCCGCGCATCCGAGGAGCGAGCCACCGACGTCGAGCGCGACTGGAGTCGAGGATGAGCCGCGCCAGACCCACAGGAGGTAGCGTGCGGGGTCGGGCCCGGAGGCCGATGCGGCGAGGGTGAGCTCGACGGGCGTCGAGACCGGAACCACCACCGTCCCCGCGCTCCCGTTGACGCGCAGCGCATCGACCTCGAGAGATGTGCAGACCTCCTCGGGAATGAAGGCATCGACGGCATCGGTGGGGCCGAATCCCTGGATGAGGCCCCCCGCGGGAAAGAGGATCCGGTCGTCGAGAGCGACCGCACCGAGACCGTGCCGCGGGATCGCCATGGTTGCGCCACAGCTCCAGGTATTGCTCGCGATGTCGTAGATCTCGTTCTCGTCGAAGAGCGGAGACTCGCCTCCTGCGACGTAGATCTTTCCCGAGAAGAACGCCGCTCCCATGGCGCTTCTCGGGGTGGGCAGGGGGGCCAGGGAGACCCACTCGTCCTGCACCGGGTCGTAGCGCTCGTTGGCCGCGGTGAGCGGGGCCCGGCCGCCGAGAACGTAGAGAAAGGTGCCGTCCGAGACCGCGACGAGGTGGTTGCGCGGGGTCGGCAGGTTGGCGCCCTGAGCCCACTGGTCGGTGCCCGGGTCGTAGATGAACGTTTCGGCCCGATTCGTTCCGGAGTCGTCGCTCCCTCCGAAGACGTAGATCTTGCCGCCGTGCTCTGTGGCCCAGCAGGCTCCGCGGGCGGAGGGAAGAGGGGCCAGGGTGGTCCACGCGTCGAGATCGGGATCGTAGCGCCGGAGCTCGGTGCGGCGCTGGCGGCTCGCGTCGAAGCCGCCCACCACGTAGAGGCATCCGCCCGTGGCGGCGACCCCCATGTGATCGAGGCCGACGGGCAGGGGAGCGACGGGATCCCAGCGATCGAGCCGGATGTCGTAGACCTCCACCGTGTTCGTCACCCCGCTGGGCGGCCCGGCAGTCAGGCCGCCCGTCACATAGACCCTGTCTCCGATGCGCGCCGCGCCCATCTCCTGGCGCAGGAGGTTCATGGGAGCGAGGCGGGTCCACACGCCGCCTTCGGAGCCGGAGGCTCCCGGGTCGGCGAGAAGGGCGAGCACCATGTACAGGGAGAGGAAGAGCTTCATGGCAGGAGCCTTTCCGTTGCGGTCCGAGACGCAACGTCCAATGACGAGAGCGGGGTCCGGCGAGCGCCTCACCCGGCAGGACCGTCCGGAGCGGGCTTTTTCGTCTTCTTGCGCACCCGGATGTTCACGAGCTCGACTCCGAGGGCGAAGGCCATGGCGAAGTAGACGTATCCGCGATCGATGTGCTGGTCGAAGGCCTCGGCCAGGAGCAGCACCCCCACCAGGATCAGGAAGGAGAGGGCCAGCACCTTCATGCTGGGGTGCCGATCGATGAAGCCGGCGATGGTGTTGGCGAAGACGAGCATCACCCCCATGGCCGCGATCATGGCGATGACCATGATCGAGAGGTGTTTCACCATCCCCACCGCGGTGATGACGGAGTCGAGGGAGAAGACGAGGTCGAGGATGAGGATCTGGACGAGGACCGAGGCGAAGCTCAACCCTCTCGCCTCGTGCTTGCCCTCCTCGTCCACCTCCATCTTGTCGTAGATCTCGTGCGTCGACTTGGCCACGAGGAAGAGGCCTCCCCCGGCCAGGATGATGTCGCGTCCGGAGATCCCCTGTCCGAGGATGGTCACCAGGTCCCGGGTGAGCCCCATCACCCACGAGATGGCGAACAGGAGGGCCAGTCGGCCGACCAGGGCCAGGGCCAGTCCGACCTTCCTCGCCCGTGACTGCTGGTGCTCGGGCAGCCTGGACGAGAGAATCGACAGGAACACGACGTTGTCGATCCCGAGTACGATCTCGAGGGCGGTCAGGGTGAGGAGGCTCACCCACGCCTCGGCCGTGAGGAAGATTTCCACCGGGTCCCTTTCTGCTGGTGCCGAGGTCAGACGCGATTGCGCTCCAGATCCTCGATGCGCTTCCGGAGTCGCGCCACTTCCTCGAGGAGGCCAGGCAGTCGGCCCAGGGCCCCGATCTGGGTCTTGATCTTGTCGATGGGTCGCGAGGGCATGCCCCAGACCACGGATCCCGGGGGTACGGTTTTTCCGGTGAGGACTCCCCCCTTGGCGCCGATCATCGCTCCGTCGCCGATGTTCGTGTGGTCACCGATGCCCACCTGCCCCCCGATCACCACGCCCTTGCCGATGACCGCGCTGCCGGCGATTCCGACCTGGGCCGAGATCACGCTCTTCTCACCTACCGTCACGTTGTGGGCGATCTGTACGGAGTTGTCGATCTTGACCGAGGCTTTGATCACCGTCGGATCCAGGGTCCCGCAGTCGATGGTGGTGGTGGCACCGATCTCCACGTCATCCTCGATGATCACGCCGCCCACCTGGGGGATCTTGTGGTAGGTGCCGGCGTCGAGCGCGTACCCGAAGCCATCGGAGCCGATGACCGAGCCCGCATGGATGACGACGCGGTCGCCGAGCGTGACCCGGGGATACAGGGTCACGCGGGGGTAGAGGAGGCAATCCTCTCCGATCGAGCATTCTGCGCCGATGGTGACGCCGGGCATCAGGACCGAGCGATCACCGAGGCGAACGTCCGGACCCACGTAGCAGAAGGGACCGATGGCGATGTCCTTGCCCAGCCGGGCGGAGGGATCGACCTCGGATCGCGAATGGACGCCCCGGTCGGGAACCGGGATCGGATGGAAGACGGCAAGGGCCTTGGCAAAGGCGAGCTTGGGATTCTTGACGTGGATCAGGGTCCTGCCGGGAAGATCCATTTCCTCCGCACAGAAGAGGATCGACGCTCGGCTGGCCTGGGCCCGGTCGACCCACTGGGGCGAATCGACGAAGGCAACCTGTCCCTCCCCGGCCGATCCCAGGCTTGCACAACTCCGAACCGTGGTCTCGGGATCTCCGGACACACGGCCTCCGACGAGCCGAGCGAGAAGGCTCGCGGTCTGCGTGATGTCTTCTTGTTCCGTCATGTGTGCAGCACCTCGACCTCCTCGAGGAGGGATTTCCAGGCGTCTCGCTCGCGCGAGGGAGTGAACTGGATCTCCCTCTCCTGGCAACGCACCACCAGTGTGTCCAGAAACGCCTCGTCCGTCTCCACGCGAAGGAGGAGATCGGCCAGTGCCCTGGTGTCCCCCACCGGGAAGAGCCCAGGATAGTCCGTCCCCAGGAGTCCTGTCGACCCGGAGATCCGGCTCGAGAGGACAGGGGTACCCAGACGGATGGCCTCCCCCACGACGTTGGCGCCTCCCTCCATCTTCGAGGTGAGGCAGAGCACCCGGCTGCTCCTGATCCAGGCCAGGACCTCGAGCGGGGAGACCTCTCCCATCCAGCGGTAGCGAGGGTTCTCCGCCTGCTCGCCCTTGGCGCGCTCCCGGGTCTCGTCGGAGAGGGCTTTTCCCAGGTGGACGACCTCGATCCGGGAGGACCCGGGGAGCAAGCGCGTGGCGAGGGCGGTGCGAAAGGGGTCCTTTTCGTCCCGGAGGTGTCCCACCACGCAGATCCGGAACCGGGAGGAGTGCGGAACGTCCGGAAGTTTCTCGGGCACCGTGACCGATTGATGGATCGTCCGCACGCGGGCCCGCAGGTGCGGAGGGAGCTCCGCGGCGGCGTGCTCGTGGAGCGTCACGAGGAACGTCGCGTGGTCCAGGCTCGCCCGCGCCTCGGCATTCTCGTGGATGTCGCGATACAGGTCGGTTCCGGTGAGCGCGAGAACGATGGGGGTGGCGGGACTGTTCTCCCGGCAGGTCCGCACGGCCTCGGCACTCTTCCTGGCGTGAAGGGCCACGAGGAGATCACACGGTTCGCCTTGCCGCCTCTCCACGATTTTCACCTCGTGTCCGAGGGAGCTCAGGATGGCCCCCCACCGCTCGGCGGTGATGCGATTGCCGCTCCGGGAACCGGGCGGGGCGGGAGTGACGACCTGGATCATCATCGGCTCGATGGCCGATCCCGGGATCAGAGCGCACACGTCCGGAATCCGGCGAAGATATCTCGACGCCAGGGAAGGAAGTAGTTCCTCCACGTATTGCGCAGGAGCCTGCTCCGTGTGGCCCACGAGCCTCCGCGCAGCACCTTGTGGGTGTGGAACCAGGGAAGGGAGTAGTCTCGGTAGGGGCCGGGGATGAATCCGGGATAGGGCGTGAATGCGCACTCCGTCCACTCCCACACGTTTCCGATCATCTGGCGCGCACCACAGGGTGCATCACCTCCGGGCAGGGCGTGAACGCTCGCCGTTCCCATCGAGGCCCAGTCGAGGTGGGAGTTTCCTGGTGAGGGTGCGGAGTCGCCCCAGGGGAATCGGAGCTTCCGGGCGGAGGCGTCGCCGCGCGGGTCGACGGAGGCTGCCATCTCCCACTCGGCTTCGGTCGGGAGCCGGCGTTCCTTCCACCGGCAGTAGGCCCTGGCCTCGTGCCAGCACACGTGGATCACGGGATGCTCCGCGGACAGCGGGACCCATTGATCGAAGTCGCGACGGAGAAAGCTCTCGCCCTCCCTGCGCCAGGAGAGGGGGTGCTCGGCGCCTTCGCGCTCTCGCCACTTCCAGCCCCGGTCGTCCCACAGATCGGGCCGCGAGTAGCCGCCGTCGAGCACGAAGTCGCGGTACTCCAGCTCGGTCACCGGTGCCCGGGCCATGGCGAAGGGATCGACGCGCACGGGGTGCTGCCACATCTCGTTGTCGAACACGAAGGGCTCGTCGTGAGGGGCGCCGAGGAGCAGGGTGCCGCCAGGAATCTCGACGTCGCCGTCGGCGCGCGAGGACACCGTCGGCGATCCGGAGGTGGATTCCCCGCCCCTCTTGCCGAAGCGCGGCGCCGGCATGCCGAGGGTCTGGCGCATGTAGGTGAAGGCCTCGGCGTGCATGTCCTCGTGGAAGAGGGAGAGAAGAACGAAGTAGAGCTCCTCCTCGGCAGGGGTCTGCTCGAGCCTCTCCAGCACCCGGTCCCTCACCGTCTCGAGGTAGCGTACGACCTCCGCTCGATCGTGCAGGAGAAGGCTCCACCGGGAGTCGTGGGGAATCGCGCTCGAGTCGTAGAGGCGATCGACGTCGTCGTAGAGCGGGGCCTCGTCGTGGCAATGGCGCAGGGCCCACTTCTCCTGGAACCAGGCCACGTGTCCGATCTCCCACAGGAACGGGTTGGTGACGGCAGTCGGAGTGCCCAGGAGTTGCTCGTCGCCGAGGTCTTCCACGAGAAGGATCGTGCGCTGGCGCGCCTCCCGTGAGGCCTCGCGGGCCCAGCGTGTGCGCTCCTCCCGGGACATGTCCCGGGTCAGGGTCGTCGGTTCCTGTGCTTGTCGAGTGGCCATGTCCTTCTCCGTCCTCTCTTGCCCATGGTACCAGAGGGGGCCGTCCTCTCGAAGAGCGGGCCAACGGGCCGGAGATTCTTACCTTCTTGATGGCAGGGGGTTCGGACAGGGGGCTCACGAGGGGGTTTGCCAGCCTGGCCGGATTCGGTTATACGAGACGTATCGAGGCCCGGGCGGGCCTCGAGCCATCCACGGTCCTCGGGCGGGGGGTTGTCATGAGCTTTCTCCACGGACGCGTCAGCTACGAGCGTTTCTCGGTTCCGGGTGGGCCCTCCCTCTTCGACGAGAGCCACGTGGCGATCCTCGAATCGGCGGCCATCGGCCGGTTCCAGGGTCCGGTTCCCGAGGGGATCGATCTCGGCTTCGTGGCGGGAAGCCACGTGCTCGATCTCGACTTCTCCGTCGAGAAGAACATCGCCGACGACTGCCTGGTCTTCTCGTTCCGGCTCGATACGAACACGGCTCCGGCCGACCTGCTGCGGGCTTACACTCACATGGAGCTGCAGATCCTCAGGAACGAGAGTCCCAACGGGATCGTGAGCAAGAAGGACCGGCAGCGGGCCAAGGAAACGGCCAAGGAGCGTTGCCGTGACGAGGCGCGCTCGGGGCGGTTCCGGAAGATGCGGGAGATCCCCGTCCTCTGGGACGCCCGGACATCCGACCTGTTCATCGGCACGACCTCGGTCACCGCCCACGATCAATTCCGGCCGTTCTTCCGCACCGTGTTCGGCATCAGCCCGACCCAGGTGTCCTCGGGCACCCGGGCGGCGGAGATCGCCGACAAGATGGGGCGCTCGCGGGCCCTCGATGATCTCGTGTGCCGGTCGTTCGGACGTCCCCGGCGCGAGATCGACGTCTGCTGGGTCCAGCCCCATGCGGGTGCGAGAGATTTTCTCGGCAACGAGATGGTGCTCTGGCTGTGGTGGCTGCTCGAGACCCGGTCCGATACGGTCAGGGTCGAGGACGGATCGGAGATCACCGCGGCCATCACCCGCTCCCTGGCGCTGGAATGCCCTCTTGCCATGACCGGGAAGGACACCTTCCGGAGCGAGATGCCGGGCCGCCTGCCCGAGGCACGAGAGGCTCTTCTCACGGGGAAGCTTCCGCGAAAGTGTGGCTTGACCCTGGTGCACCAGGGAGAGCAGTTCGAGCTCGGGCTCGACCCCGAGACCCTCGGTGTCTCCTCGGCCATGCTTCCCCGTCTCGACGAGATCACGGGCTCCCGCACCGAGGCCAGGATCGGGCAGGTGCGTCAGCTCTCCTCGACGGTCGATCTGCTCTACGCGGCGTTCTGCCAGGCTCGCTTCGGAAAGGAGTGGGCGGAGATCGCCCGCGAGATCCACGAGTGGATCCACGCAGGGGACGGAGAGCACGGACCGCGGAAGGATCGGATGAAGGTGGCAGAGGAGCCGTCGGCTCGCGAGGGGGCCGTTTCCGAGGAGGCCGCGGAAGCGGCGGCCCCCCTGTCCGTACCCGTTCCCGTGGGCACGATCCAGGAGCCCGACGAGAACGAAGAGGCCGAGGGTATCGATCTCCCCGCGGACGGGTTCGTCGAGGCCGACTAGCGGGTTGGCCGACTAGCGGGTTGGCCGACTGGCGGGTTGGCCGAGGCCGACCGGACTCTCCGGCCGGCGCCCGGCCGATCCGCGGCCCAGACTCCTAGCCGACCGGCGGCCAGACGTACCCGGCCTGGAGCCCCAGGGGAAGTCCCAGGACCTTCCAGTACACCACGAGGAACACCGTCCAGCAGACGAGGAAGGTGATCGAGTAGGGGAGCATCATGGCGGTGAGCGTCCCGATGCCCGAGCTCTTCACGTAGCGCTGGCAGAAGACGACCACCAGCGGAAAATAAGGCATCAGCGGCGTGATGATGTTGGTGGTGGAGTCCCCCACGCGGTAGGCGGCCTGGGTCAGCTCGGGAGAGAAGCCGAGCTGCATGAGCATGGGAACGAGGATGGGAGCGAGCAGTGCCCACTTGGCCGAGGCCGAGCCCACCAGCAGGTTCACCGAGGCCACGATGAGGATGATGCCGAAGAGGGTCACCGGTCCCGGGAGTCCGAGCGATTGCAGGAAGCCGGCTCCCGCGATGGAGAGCCAGGCGCCGATTCCCGAGCTGCCGAAGGCGGCAATGAACAGTGCCGCGAAGAAGGCCATGACGATGTAGTACCCCATGGTGCTCATGGTCTGGCTCATGCCATTGATCACGTCGCGATGACTCTTGAACGTCCCCGAGGCATAGCCGTGGACCACGCCCGGGATCAAGAAGAACAGGAAGATCAGCGGCACGATCGAGGTCATGAGGGGAGCATGGCGGGTCACCAGCGAGCTGATCTTCGGAGGCGCGTCGGGGTCACGAAAGGGCGAGCTTTCGGGCAGGCAGACCAGGACGAGGGTCACGATGGCCAGCAAAAGGGCGGTCGTTCCGGCCAGGAGTCCGCGCAGCTCGCTCGGGGTGAGCGTATTGCCCGTCGGAGCCCCCTCCACCACTTCACTGGACTCCTCGGCGTCGACTGCCGTCCCCTTCAGGCGGGGTTCGATGACGAACGCGGTGAGATACCAGCCAAGCCCGATGATGAGAAAACTCGAGAGGCCGGTGAAGTACCAGTTGCAGAGGGGGTTCACGTCGAGGTCGGGCTGGATGATCTGGCCCGCGGACTGGGTCAGCCCCTGGAGGAGGGGGTCGATGGCCGAAGGAATGAAGTTGGCGCTGAAGCCGCCCGAGACCCCGGCGAAGGCGGCGGCGATTCCGGCCAGAGGGTGTCTTCCTGCGGCGTGGAAGATGAGGCCGCCGAGGGGAATCACCAGCACGTAGCCGGCGTCGGCGGCGGTGTGGCTGAGGATGCCCACCAGGATGAGCATCGGGGTGAGCAGCGTCTTCGGTGTGATGCGAAGGACCGCCTTGAGCGCGGCATTGATGTAGCCCGAGTGCTCGGCGACCCCGACGCCCAGAAGGGCCACCAGCACCACGCCCAGGGGGTGGAAGCCCGTGAATGTGGTCACCATGTTGGAGAGAAACGCCATCAGCGACTGCCCCGAGAGCTGATTGACGATCTGCAGCTTGGCCCCGCCCGCGCCCTCGAACTCGTGGCCGCCGAAGATCGCCGACGCCACCCAGGTGACCACCAGCGCGATCACGAAGAGGACGGCGGGGTCGGGGAGCTTGTTGCCGACCCTCTCGATCAACCCGAGCAGGCGATCGATGAGGCCCGGCCTGCTTGCTGACGCTTCGCTCATGGTGGTCTGGTTCCTTCTCGTTGTCCCTGTCCAGTGGGCAGCCCGAGGAGCCCGCCAGTCTACGGAAGGGCCCCTCCGCCTGTCCACCGGCAGAGGAGGGTTCTTGATCTTCCGCCCCAGGAAAGTATTGGAGGTAGCAATCGTCGTGCAGTGTCGACGGCCACAGGCTCTCGCGTGATACGGGGTGGGGGCGGCTGCTCCGCTCCGATCGTTCCCAGGATTGCGTTGTCTGACCGGAGGTACTGACGATCATGATGAGCGAGCCAAGCATAGACCACCCAAGGGGATGCGGGCGTTTCCGCCTCCTCCGGGTCGAGGCCGTGCTCGCCCTGAGCCTCGGTTTTTTCCTCGCCGCATCCCCTTCCGGAGCCAGCGAGGACGAGACGGGCGGAGCCGGGGAAACCAAGGGCATCGAGGCACGAGCGCCGTATTCTTCCGACGATTCTCAAGGCGGAGGGATGGAAGGCCACAGGCCGCTGTTCACGACCTCCTCGGGCGTTCCCCTCGAGGAAGTGGTGGAGAGGATCACCATCAGTCTCTACGAGCGGATCCGACCCGAGTACGTCCAGTTCAACTACCTCACCGGCGACTCGGTGGACTTCGCCACCAACAAGTTTCGGCTGGGGGTAGGAGCGCAGCTCGGCGAGGACACCACCATGCTCCTCGAGGTGCAGAACAACAGCACCTGGGGTGATACTTCCCGCTTCGGCAACTTCGATCCCGGCCTGATCGACGACGACGACCTCAAGGTTTACCAGGGATTCTTCGAGGTCCGGAACCCGTTCGATCTTCCCGCCCGGGCCAAGATCGGCCGCCAGGAGCTGGTCTACGGCAACTCGTTCCTGTTCGGAAACGCCGAATTCAACAACGGCCTCTCCCATGACATGGTGAAGATCTCTCTCGGCGAGGGTGCCTTCTCCGTCGACGCCTTTTACGCCAAGCTGATCGAGAACGACGTGTTCAATCCCGCGATCGAGGATGTGACCATGTATGGCGCCTACGCCATCCTGAGCGAGGAGGAAGGGACCGGTCTCGACTTCTACTGGGCCTTTGTCGAGAGTGATGATCGTGCCGTCACCGGCTTCGAGGATGATCGCCACACCCTCGGCGCCCGGGCCTATGCCGGTCTGGGGGCGCTGAAGATCAGCAGCGAGTTCGCCTGGCAGACGGGCGACACCGAGATCCGGGGCGCGACTCGCGACCAGAACATCCGTGCCTTCGGCTGGGAAAACGAGATCCGGATCCAGCCCGAGGACATGGAGGCCGCTCCCGAGATTCTCGTGGGCTATGCCCTCGCCACCGGGGATGCCGACCCCACCGACGGCGACGCGGAGACGTTCATCCCCCTGTTCCAGGACAACCACCCGCGCTATGGTCGGTTCGATCTCGTGACCGCCTCCAACGTCCACGTGGTGAGCGTGGACGGCTCCATCGCCATCTGCCCGGGCGCCCGCGCCGGGGCCGGTGGCTACCTCTTCTGGGCTCATCGGGTCCAGGATCCGGTGGCGCCGGCCGCCTTCAACCCGAGCGGGGCCTCGGGTGGCTCCCGGACCATCGGTCAGGAGCTCGACGTGTACTTCCAGATGCAGATCACGGATGCGGTCCACGCCGAGCTGGCCTGGGCCCACCTGTTCGCGGGAAAGTACATCCGGAACCGATTCGGCAGCCGCGACGATGCGGATCGGGCCTACCTGAACCTCGTCGTCGCGTTCTGACGCGGATTCGATCGACAGGGAATCGACAGGGAAGGGGTGGCATCGCCCGCCCCTTCCCTTTTTTCTTGTCGCTACCCGATCCCCGCCAGCGGGCCGCCCTCTTCGAACAGCCGATCCACCCTCCTCTTGACCTCGGGGTCATCCACCAGAGGGGGGGCGTGGTGGGGCTTGATCCTGGCGTCGATGATCAGGGGGCCGCGACAGCTCCAGTGCTTGTGATCCACCTCCTCGTGCACTCCATGGACATCGTGGGAGGGGTTCATGCGGGTGAACGTGACCCAGAGGAGATTGCGCAGGGACTCCCCGCAGAATCCGCTGTCATCGACGAGGAGGACGAGAGGAAGGGACGAAGGGGAAAGGTGGCCCGTCGTCTCCAGGTGACGCGCCAGAGTGCGCGCACTCTCCTCGCCCCGGACCGGGTCCTCGAAAGGGGGGGCCTCGACGGCGACGACCCCCGGTAGGACGAGGCGCGGCTCGCGGAAGCCTGCCGGCAGGGAGAGCCCCGTCGGAAGCTCCCGGGAGAGCTCGCGTTTCTTGTTCCCTGCCACCGCGATCACCAGCTTGGAACCCTGGTTGAGCCCGCTGCCCGAGTAGTCGAGGGTGTCGATGGTGGTGCGGGTGTGGAAGTGAAGATCGCGCCCGAGATCGATGCGCTCGAGGACGTGATGCAGGAACGTCGGGATGTCGTCGACGTCGAGATCGGGATCGTCCTCGCGAGCCGCGATGATCAGCACCTTGGCCAGCGAGCACTGCCCGAAGCCGAGGATGGCGCTGGCCTGGGTGAGGAGCTCCCGGGGAATCCTTTCCCCGTAGGGGACGTAGCGCTCGCTCCCCCGGGCGAGGAGGAGGGGGTGGACTCCGGTGGCGTCGACGGCATGGAGGGCGTCGACGCCGGGGACCTCCCTGGGGACGAGAGGCCGGGTCAGGTCGTGGATGAGCCGACCGAATGATGTGTCCTCCTGGGGAGGTCTTCCCACCACGGTGAAGGGAAAAATTGCGTCCCGCCGGTGCCAGACCCTCTCGACACGGAGCACCGGGAACTCGTGGGTCAGGCTGTAGTAGCCGAGGTGATCCCCGAAGGGGCCTTCGGGCTTGGTCACGCCGGGAACCACCGTGCCCGTGATGCAGAAGTCGGCCTGGGCCGAGACGAGGTGCCCGTCTCGCCGGGTGTAGGCAAAACGTCTTCCCGCGAGCATCCCCGCGAACAGGAGCTCGCTGATGCCTTCGGGAAGCGGCATCACCGCGGCCACGGTGTGGGCCGGCGGCCCGCCCAGGAAGATGCTCACCCGCAGCGGCTCTCCCTTCTCGATGGCGCGGGAGTGGTGAATGCCGATCCCCCGGTGGATCTGGTAGTGCATCCCGACCTCGATGTTCTTCTCGTAGTCGTTGCCGGCGAGCTGGATCCGGTACATGCCGAGGTTGGAACGGAGGGGGCGCGGATCGAAGGGGTCCTCGGTGTAGACCTGGGGCAGGGTGAGAAAGGGGCCGCCGTCGCGGGGCCAGGAGACGAGCTGCGGCAGCCGGTCGATGGAGGTCTCGTTCTCGAGGACGGGTGCCCGCCTCACACGCCGGGGGAGTGAGCGCAGGGCGGTGAAGGGAAGCCGGGCCGCCAGGAGTGGAGCGCGCCAGGCCTGGGATGGATCGGCCTTGATCTGCAGGATGCGGCGCACGCCGTCGAGCGTGTGCCGGAAAAGGTACTGACACCTCTCCTTCGTTCCGAAGAGGTTACTCACCGCGGGGAAGGGTGACCCTTTCACGCGCGCGAAGAAGAGGGCCGGTCCACCCGCCTCGTACACGCGCCTCTGCACGTGCGCCATCTCGAGGTGGGGATCCATCTCTTCCTCGATGTGGACGAGGTGGTGGCCTCGCTCGAGGTCGAGAACGCATTCCTTGAGGCAACGGTGGATCATCGACCGGCCAGGATACCTTGCCTTCGGCCGATCTTTCTCCGTCCCGGAATCGCTCCGGCAGCCGCCAGGCCATCCGCGGCGCAGACTCCTACCCCTTCGCCATCGCCTTCTTTGCGAACATCCCCTTGCGGTAGGCGGTGATCTCGCCGGTGAAGGCGGACGCGGCCACCGTCAGAGGGGACGCGAGCCAGAGCTTGCCGGGGCCGGAGCGACCCTTGTAGTTGCGATTGATGGCGCTCACCGTGACCTGGTCCTCGTTCACCGACACGCCGGGGCCGCAGCCGATGCAGGCGCCGCAGCCGGGCTGGATGAGGGTCACCCCCGCCTTCTCGAAGGTCGCGTGGAAACCCTTTCTGCGTGCCTCCTGCTCCACCGCCCGGGAGCCGAACTGGATGAGGAAGCTCACTCCTTCCTTGACGCGCAGACCGGCGTCCACCGCCTCCTTGACCACGCGGTGGTAGAACTCGAGGTCGTCATCCTTGCCCGCGGTGCAGCTCCCTCCGTAGGCGATCTCGATGGGTACCCGGCCGATCTCCGTCACGAGCGCTCCGTTGGTGGGATCGGAGGGAATGCCCCGATCGGGATCGCCGGGGTGAGCCACCATGGGGCGGACGGTGGAGAGGTCGATCACATGGACGCCGCCGTCGTAGTGGGCGTCAGGGTCGGGGGCGACGGCGCGGGCGGCGAGATTCGCCGCGCTCTTGCCCTCGCGTCGCGACGCGATCCAGCGAAACGTCTCCTCGTCGGCGGCCACGATGCCGCCCCGGGCCGAGCACTCGGTGGCCATGTTGGCGAGGGTTCCGCGCTCGTCCATGGAGAGGCTGGCCAGCCCGGGTCCGGTGAACTCCATGACCCGGTTCAGAGTCTGCTGGGGGCGCGCATACTGGAGGAGGATGTGCAGCATCACGTCCTTGGCCGTGACGTCGGGAGCGAGCTCACCCACGAGCTCGAAGCGGATCGACTCGGGAACCTCGAGCATGGTGAATCCCGAGGAGACGAGAGCCGCGTACTCGGTGGCTCCTACTCCCCAGGCCAGCGAGTTGTTGCCTCCGCCCATGCAGGTGTGGCTGTCGGTGGCCTGGATGAAGTCGCCGGGCTCGATCATGAGCTCACGGGCCACCTCGTGGCAGATTCCCGGCGACACTCCATCTTCGGCCGAGAAGTCGCGGACAGAGGTGTGCCGCTGGAATTCTTTCTGCAGCTTGCGCAGGGTCTCGATCTTGCCGAGGAAGGGCCGCATCTTCTGCACGTGGTCGGCATAGATGAGGTGGTCCTCGAACACGGCAAACCTCTCGGGGCCGGGAATCGTGTAGTCCTTGCCGTATTCCTGCTCGAGGAAGTAATGGACCTGGGCGGTGGTGAACTCGTGGGAGTATCCGCCGTCGACGCGCACGACCACCGCGTCGCCCGGCTTGACGAAGCGTTCGCCGCCGCCGTCGCCGACGAGATGCCGGGCAAGCACCTTCTCTGCCATGGTCATGGGACGCCGGGTCGTGGTTACGGGGGGAAGCGCGACCTCCCCGCGGGCCAGGGCCTTGGCGAAGGGGAAGAGCCCGCCCGCCCGGATCACGAGCCGGGTGATCGGATCGTATCCCTTGCAGAACTCCTCGAGTGCGATGGCCTCGCCCTTCTGCATCCGGAGCAGCGTCTCGTGGTTGCCCATGAGGACGCCCTGATTGATGTTGTTGCGGGCATGGATGGGAGCGAAGGACGCGGCGATGGCGATCCGGATCCCCGACCACTTCTCGGCCTGGACCGCCGTCTCGCGGGAGCTGCCCACTCCCTTCCGGTAGCCGGAGACGATGACCTCGAAGCCGCCGTTCCGGAGGGCATCGGTGGGGACGATTCTTCTGCCGTTGACGATGAGGCCGGCGTAAGCGTCGCGCGCGATGTCCTCCGGCCGGTGGCTGAAGCAGACCCAGGCCGGGGTCATGGCGTCGGTGTTGATGTCGTCGAGCAGATCCTCGACCTCGAGATCCTCCATCCGGAGATCGAGCTGGCCCGCGAGCTGCTTCTCGATGAGCTCCGGGTCCTTGGTGAGAAAGAGGATCCTTTTCCCTCCGGTGAGCGAGACGGGATCCCTGGGCTTCATGGGCTGCTTTCCGGCTCTTTGCCGCTTTCCGTGTCGTGGATCGTCCGCCAGGTCTCGAAGCCGCCCCCCATGCTGTACACCTCCTCGAATCCCTGATCCATGAAGAAGGCCGCGGCGCCGAGGCTGGTGTTTCCGTGGTAGCAGTAGACCACCAGCGGCTGCTTGCGATCCGACCGGGTGAGGAAGTCGTCGAGGTTGTGATCGAGGATGTTGCGGGCGCCGGGGATGTGGGCGGCCTCGTAGGAGTACGGGTCCCGGATGTCGACGAAGCTCGCGCCACAGGAATCGAGCATCTCCTTGGCCTTGCTGATGTCGATCTCGGCGATGTTCTCCAGGGGGTCTTGCACGGGGAGGTTCCTTCAGTCGGCGGCCCTGGCGCCGGCGCGCTCCGCGCAGTCGCGGACAGCGGCCATCACCAGATCGGCGCTCGGCCTCACCCGGTAGTCCGGGTTCACGTACTGGTAGGCAATCTTGCCGTCCTTGCCCACGATGATGACGGGGTCAGGGACGGGGGCCGACTCGTCGGCGACGGCGCCACCGGCCAGGGTCGCGGCAGCGAGAAAGGGGCCGAGAAGGACCCCTCGATGCAGGACGGACATGAGGCCTCCTTGCGGAACAGGGAATCGATGCCGACAGGATCACTCATCCGTGGCAGGGAGGCAAGGCTGCAGGCGGGAGCCGGCGAGGGGGACAAAAGAAGGACGGAACGCGGCCCGGGGGGAGAAGGAATTCTGCCTCGGGCCACGTCCCGTCCGGCGAGGGCCGCTCCGCCGAGGAGCGGCCGTCCGCAAGACTGAAGGTGGGGGGGTGCTACAGGATGCTGAACAGCTCGTCGAGGGCCGACACCATGCTCCGGTAGTTGCTGTCGGTGGTGTAGACCCAGAGCGGAGGCAGCCGGTTTTCACTCGCCAGCAGTCCCAGTGCGGTCACCGCGTTGGCGCGGGCGAGGTCGGCGGTGCCGTCCTTGTCGCGGAAGGCGGAGAGAAGGGGCTGGACCGCCGCGACGTCACGGATGGCTCCGAGGGCCAGCGCCACCGAGCTCATCTCGTACTCGGTCGAGGCCGCACGCAGCATTCCCTCCAGGGTCTTCACTGCTCCCTTGTCTCCGAGGAGGCCGAGAGCCGTGGCCGCCGAGCGCCGGAACTCCGGATCCCTCTGCTCCTCGAGGAGTCTCTGGATGGTGGGAATCGTGTCCCGAGCACCGAGGAGACCGAGCGCCACCGTGCAGTAGCCCCGGAGCTCGGGGCTTCCCTTCGAAGCCGCTGTTTCGAGCAGGTCGGACCCGGCCTTCTCGTAGCCGGCGAGCCCGAGTGCGATGGCGAGACCGGCGCGGGTGCTGGTGTCATGGGACTCGAGAAAAGCCTGGTGGATGTACCGGGCGTCGGTCACGTTGCCGGTGCGCCGGACGAGAAGAGCCAGGCCGATTGCCGCGAAGGGCTTGCTCAGGCCGGTCTCGTTCGCGAGCGAGCGCAAGAGCACCTCGCGGCTGGTGGCATCGCCACACTTGCCGAGGGCCACCAGAGCCCAGCTCCTGGCCTGCTGATCCTGCCCGCGAACGATCTCTGCGGTGAGAGTGGAGAGGGTGGTGTCGTCGCCACGATGGCCCAGGAGCCCGAGGGCGAGGATCGCCGACCGCTTCACGAAGACCTCCCGGTCACGCGTCGCGCTCTGCACGAGGGGAAGTGCCGCGGGATCTCCGATGCGGCCAAGGGCGAGGATGGCGTGGGCTCGCAGGGTCTTGTCCTGCCGGGGATCCCGGGCCAGGTCCACCAGCCTCGGCACGGCATCCCGGGATCCCAGGACTCCGAGGGCATCGATGGCGCACACGGGAACGTCGAGGGCGGGCTCGCTCCGGGTGGCGGCGTCAAGGAGAGGCATCATCGCGCTCTCGCTCCCCTCGCGACCGCTCCGTCCGACGAGGCCGAGAGCGGCGGCGGCGAAGGCCCGCGTGCGGGTCAGGATCTCGCTCCTCCGGGTGAGCCGCCGTCCCTCGGCGGAGTCGTTCATGATGGCGGTGAGGGCGGGGACCACGGATGGCTCACCGAGGATGCCCAGGGCGAGCACGGCCGATTCCCGCACCTGCCGGTGGTCGTCGCGCAGAACGTCGAGGATCAACGGGATCTCTCTCTTCTCGCCCGACTTCCCCATGGCGATGACGGCCGCCGCGCGGATGTCGAAGAAGGGATCGCGCAGGGCCTCGCGCAGCACGGGGAGAATCCTGTCCATCACGAAGGTCGGGGTCGGGATCGTGGTCACCGCGATGTTGTCACGGTCGGCCTTGCCGAGATACCACCCGGAGTCGACGGTCAGGAGGTCTTCTCGTGCATCCCGGGGTCCGAAGAGATAGGGGGCGCTGTTGAGGTGCCACCAGAATTCCCAGCGGTCGTAGCTCGACGAGGAGGACTTCCGTCCGGGGTTGCGGGAGGGGGTGACTCCGGTGGGGCGGCCCACCGCGGCGGTGTTACCGGGCACCAGGGGCGAAGCCGTGATGCCAGGAATGCGCGGCACGGAAGGGGTCGTATCAGGCTTGAGACGGGGGGGCGGAGGCGGGGGATTCGGGTCACCCGGCACGCGGCCCGAGGGCGGTACCGTTCCACCGGGGCCCTGGTAGTTTCCGCCGTGTCCAAGGGCCGGATACGAGGTGACGAGGGTGAGCGCCAGAGCGCCCGCGAGAGCAGTTGTCGCGCGTCTCATGGGATTGCCTTTTCTGCGTGGAGTCAACCACGCTCTTCCTGGATCCTTCTCCCCACATGAAGTGGTTGAAGGTGGAAGAGGCAAGGCGCGTGCCGATCTCTCCGTGCACCGCCGGGAACCCCATGCAAGGCGTCCGCGACACCGACAGGCGTCACCGGAGCGTCACGCCGCGTTCACGATGGACCGAGAACGTGCACCGGCGGGCCTGTCAGGGCTCCTCCTCGTCGCGGACCGCGAAGTCCTTCTCCACGGGTGGGTCCCAGAAGAGGTCGAACGCCGACCAGAGGAGACGGGAGGTGCGGAAGAACCAGAGCGGGAAGACGACGCAGAAGCCGAAGAGCGCCGCGATCGCCAGCCAGCTCTCGATGCCCAGGCCGATCTGGAGCAGATCACCGAGGAGGTGACGATGATGGCCGTGAGTCCGTAATTGAGATAGATCGACCCCAGGAAGTACCCGCTCTCTCTCTCGAAGACGAAGGCGCAGGAGCCGCAGTACCTGCGCATGCGGAAGTAGCCCGAGAAGGGCCTCCCCGAGCCGCACACCGGACACCGCCCGCGGAGGGCCCGGCCCAGGAGGCGGAAGAGCAGGCTCCGCCCGGGACCGCCCGCGGTCATCGTCCCAGCGTCCTCGCCACGTAGGAGCGGATGGACGCGTGTGCCTCTTCGGAGCTCCACTGGTCGGCCACTTCGCGCGCGAGGTCGGTCTGCTCGCGGAGCGCGGTCTCGACGGGCCGCCGCCATTGTCGCTTGGTGATGGCGAAGGTCACGCGTGGGAATCGGGACAAGCTCGTGGCCAGCTCGACGGCTCGCTCGAGGAGGGCGTCGGGCTCCACGAGCTCGTCGACGAGGCCGCGCTCCAGCGCCTCGTCGGGCGAATAGATCCTTCCCTCCACCAGGACCTCGCGAAGATACCGGGGAGGAACCACCTGGCGCATCAGCTCGAAGGCAGCCACGGGGAAGGGGACGCCCACCTGGAGCTCGGGCGTGCCGATCCGCCCCTCACCCCGGGCCAGGATGCGGGAGTCGCAGGCGGCGGCGAGGATGCACCCGCCGGCGATGGCGTGACCGTTGACCGCCGCCACCAGAGGGAGGGGGAAGAAGACCAGGGCCCGGATGCACTCGTCCAGCGCAGGCAGGAACTCCTCCACGTAGGAGGGTCCGCCCGTGGACAGTCGTCGCAGATCCACCCCGGCGGAGAAGATCCTGCCCTCGGCGGTCAGGACGGCCGCTCGCCTCCCGGAGTCGCGGAGGGCGGTCAGTCGCCTCGGAATCTCCCGACAGAGCTCGAGATCCAGGGCGTTGGCCTTGCCGTGGCGCAGCCGCAGGATGGCGACCTCGCCTCGATCCTCTTGTTCGAACATGGATCTCCTCCTCCTGTACCCGTGGACGCACGGCTCCGAGACGAGTACCATGGCTCGATTCTACCTCCGGCGTGTGCCTGCTCCCCCGGGAATCCCGAGGACGGGACTCGCCCAGAGAACCGAGGAGCTCTGTCCGTGAAGTGGCTCGAGAACTGGCGCCGGAAGCGCAAGTACGGCGAGGCGGTGGTGATCGTCTCGGGGCTGCCCCGCTCGGGGACGTCCATGATGATGAAGATGCTCGAGGCGGGCGGGGTCGCGCCCATGACCGACAACGTGCGCGAGGCCGACGTCGACAATCCCAAGGGCTACTACGAGTACGAGAGGGTCAAGGACCTCGAGAACGAGCCGGACAAGTCGTACGTCAGGAAGGCCCGGGGCAAGTCGCTCAAGGTCATCTCGTTCCTGCTCAAGCACCTGCCTCCCGACAACTACTACCACGTCATCTTCATGCTCCGGGATCTTGACGAGGTCATCGCCTCGCAGAACAAGATGCTCGACCATCGAGACGTCGAGAACACTCTCCGGGACGAGAAGGCCAAGGAGCTCTACAAGAAGCACCTCATCAACGTGAAGGTGCTCGGGCGCACGAGCAAGAACATGGGATTGCTCGAGCTCGATTACAAGAAGACGCTGACCGATCCCGAGACGGCGGTGCGGCGGATCTGCGAGTTCCTCGGGAGCCGGCTCGACGCGGAGAAGATGGCCGAGGTCGTCGATCCTGACCTCTACCGGAACCGCAAGGAGCAGCTCGCGGGGTCGTGAAGGGACGGAGCTGCCCGCAACCTGGTGCTCGGGTTACGTGGCGCTCTGGCCTCGAAGCGACAGGGTTCGAATCCGTTCGAGCTGTCGCAGGTGAACGAGGTCATGGCCGGCGTAGAGCCGGATCGGGGTCCGATGACGACGACGGGTCAACCGCAAGGGAAAGGAAATGGTGGGGCCGGGCTGGTCCTTGCCCTCTCCGCGATCTTGCTTCTCGCCGCCCCCGTCCTTTCCCAGGAGCGCTGGGAGCAGTGGTGGCGCTACAACAAGGAGCCTCACCTCGAGCTCAAGTCGCGGATCTTCCGGCCCGCGGTCACGGAAGAGGTCGGATTCTCCCTGGGCGCGGCCGACGCGGACAACATTCCCCCCGTGATCCGACCGGGGAGGAACCGGGTGGAGAGGGAGGTCCTCCCCGCCCTGCGCCTCGCCGTCGCCGACGAGTACTTCGGTGTGCGCGCCTCGGCCATCCTCTCGCTGGGCAAGATCGGCGAGCCCATCGACCGGAAGCTCATCGAGAGGGCTCTTCGCGACGAGCACGTCCGCGTGCGTGAGTTCGCGGTGGTGGCTCTGGGTATTCTCGCCCAGCCCGAGTCGGTGGCGACCCTGGTCTCCATCGTTAAGGATGACGTCAAGGGGCGGCGCGCCATGGGCCAGACCGAGCTCCAGCTCCGAAGCCGCGCCTACGCGGTGGCCATGCTCGGGCTCCTCGCCTTGCAGCACGAGAAGAGCCGGCCGGAGGTGCTCGAATTCCTGACCCGACACATCAACCTCGACGAGAAGGCGCCCGACATCCCCGTGTGCTCCATTGCCGCTCTGGGGGCGCTGGGCGATGAGAGGGCCCTGCCCTATCTCGTCGACCTCCTGAAGAACGGCAACGTCAACGACCTCTACCGGGCCTATGCCGTGGCCTCGATGGGCCAGATCGGCAGCCGCTCCGTGCTTTCGCTCCTCGAGAAAGCCACCGCCGACGACGACATCCGCGTCTGCCGGTCCGCCATCCAGGCCCTCGGCATCGTGGGCAAGAAGGACGACTCGAGGACCATCAAGATCCTCACCCACTGGGCGCGGCAGGGCAAGGAGCCCATCGGCCAGGCCTGGGCGCTGCTCGCCCTGGGGCGCATCGGGGGTGAAGAGGCGCGCAAGGTCCTCTCCCGGGCGCTGGAGACGGACCAGGACTGGAGAAAGGCCTATGCCGCCCTCGGGCTCGCCCTCGATAAGAGGAAGAACGGGGCGGAGTGTCCCGAGGCCGCAGGCATTCACAAGCTGCTCCGGGCTCTCGAAGGCGATAGCGTGCGGGCCGGGCTCGCCCTGTCGCTTGGGCTCCTCCGGTATCGCTCTGCCCGCTTCGACGTGCTGGATCTCGCGGTGGCGCGGGGCGACCCCGGACTCAAGGGAAACTGCGCGGTGGCCCTCGGTCTCATGGAGGCCCGCGATGCCATCCCGCAGCTCAAGAAGAGCCTCGACACGCGCATCGACCCCCAGTACCAGAGCCAGGTGGCGATCTCGCTCGGTCTCATGAGCGATCCCCAGGTCGTGCCACTCCTTCTCCGCATCATGGAGAGCGCGACGACGCAGGCCCAGATCACCTCGGTGGTGGGGGCGCTCGGCACGGTCGGGGACGAGACGGCACTCGAGCCGCTGGTGGCGATCCTTGCCAACCGCGAGAAGCAGCAGACGGTGCGCGCCGCGGCCGCTGCCGCCCTGGGAGCGGTTGCCGACGAGCGTCCGTTCCCGCCGCTCCACGTCTTCGCCGTGGATGCGAACTTCTCCATCCTCATCGGTTCCTATCGCGCTCTCCTGGCCATTCCATGACCGGACAGCCCTCGACCCGCCTCTCCGCGGCGATTCTCGTGACCCGGGGCGAGGGTTCGTCGTTCGAGGTCTACCTCGTCCGGCGCGCGCCCGAGCTCCGATTCTTCGGCGGGTTCCTCGCCTTGCCCGGAGGGGTCGTGGACCCGGACGACGCTGCTGGTGACGAGGTCGGCCCCGATCTCGAGAGGGGGGCGCTCGTGTGCGCCGAGCGAGAGCTCTTCGAGGAGACCGGCATTGCCCTCTCTGCCCCGGTGGGAGAGCTCGGCGTCGGCGCCAGAAGAGAGCTCCGCGCCGCCCTCACGGTCCGGGACAGGGAGCAAAGGACCGAAGCACGCGATCGCTGGAGGAGGATGGCCCGGGGCAACGCTTCCCTCACGAGGCTCTATTGCATCACCACTCCTCCCTTTTCTCCCCTGCGGTATCAGACCGTCACCTACCACCTGAGGCTGCCCGGGGGAGAGTCTCCCTCCATCGTTCCCGGCGAGCTCGTCGAGGGAGAGTTTCATGCCGTCGACGAGATCCTGAAGAAGTGGGAGCGGGGCGAGGTGTGGATCGCGCCCCCGGTGGTGTTCCTCCTCGAGCGTCTGCGAGGAGAGTCACTCGTTCCGGGTCTCGAGCAGGCCACCCGCGCCGCCCGCGACTTCGAGCGGGGAAAGCTCCATCCGGTGCGGTTCACGCCGGGGGCGATCCTGTTGCCGCTCCTGTCACCGACCCATCCCCCGGCCACTACCACCAACTGTCTGGTTCTCGGCACCGAGAGGATCCAGGTCATCGATCCCGCGGCGGTGGAGGAGGCCGAGAGGGAGAGGCTGGTGGTGGCCCTGGAGGAGCGGCTCCGGGAGGGGGGGCGGCTGGACAACATTCTCATCACCCACCACCATCCGGACCACATCGGTGCGGTGGGATTTCTGGCCGGGCGCTACGACGTACCGGTCGCAGGGCATCCCCATGCCCTCGAGAGGTTGCCGCGTGCTCCGGGAAAGACGCGGGCCCTGTCCGATGGGGACGTGATTCCCCTGGGGGACGCCCCGGACGGCTCGGGCCCGTGGGAGCTCCAGGTGCTCCACACCCCCGGCCATGTGGAGGGGCACCTGGCCTTTCGCGATTCTCGCTACGGCACCCTGGTGGCGGGCGATCTGCTTTCCACCGTCTCCACCGTGGTCATCGATCCCGGGGAGGGCCATCTCGCCACTTACCTCCTGAGTCTGGAGAGGCTTCTCGGGGAGGACATCTCGCTCGTCTATCCGGGTCATGGCCTGGCTCACAAGGATGGCCCCGGGCTCGTCCGTTACTTCCTCGCCCACAGGAAGAAGAGAGAGGACAAGCTCCTCTCTGCCCTCCTTCTCGGGGGAACGATCGAGGAGCTCCTGGCCACCGTGTATGACGATGCCGACCCCCGCGTTCATGACCTCGCCCGGCGCTCCCTTCTTTCGGGGCTCGAGAAGCTCGCCGAGGAGGGGAGGGCGCAGAAGGCGGGAACGCGCTGGGAAGCTTGCTGAGGCTCCTTTCCTCATGAGCCTCAACGAGAAGGGTGCGAGAGCCGCCCCCTCCCGGGCTTACGGCTATCAGGGAAGCCCCCGAGCTCTTTCTGCAGAAACCCATGAAATCCAAGCATTTGCCCCTAAGGTCCTCGGCGGGAGTGCCTATAAACGGTTGTGGACAAGCAAGTCCCAGGAGAAAGCAGGACAAAAGTCCTGCAACGACGGGGAAGCGGAGAGCTTCCGGGTCGGGTCTCTTCCGGACCTGCACGAAAATCAGCGACACGCTTGTCGGATTGAAATCGGTCTTCTGGGTTCCGCGCAGCAAGCGTAAATGCAGCGGCAGGAGCCGATTCGGAAAGGAATCAAATGGCGCTTAGGATTAATGCCAACGTGGCGTCCCTGAATGCCCAGAAGAACCTGTCCAACGTGACGGGACGCCTCGGAAAGTCGTTCGAGAGGCTCTCCTCTGGGCTGAGAATCAACAGGGCCGGCGACGATGCCGCCGGTCTGGCCATCTCCGAAAGAATGCGGGCGGACGTCCGCAGCTTCCGCCAGGCGGAGAGGAACGCCAACGACGGCGTCTCCCTCATCCAGACCGCGGAAGGGGCCCTCAACGAGGTCAACGGCCTCCTGGGCCGCATGAGGGAGCTCGCCGTACAGTCGGCCTCGGGCACCCTCTCCTCTTCGGACAAGGACGCTCTGGACGCGGAGTTCCAGCAGCTCCAGTCCGAGATCGACCGCATCGCTCAGGCCTCCGAGTTCAACAGCACCAACCTCCTGGACGGTGTGACCACGAGCGTGACCCTCCAGGTCGGTGCCAACACCACCTCCGGCGTCGATACCCTCGACGTGACCCTGGAGTCGATTCGCAGCACCGACCTCGGTGTGGACTCCCTGGACATCGGCGACGGTGGCGACACCGACGCGGCCATCAGCTCCATCGACGCGGCCATCCTCTCGGTCACGGACTTCCGCGGTAACCTCGGTGCCGTCCAGAACCGCCTCGAGTCGACCATCACCAACCTGCAGGTGACCACCGAGAACCTGGTGGCCGCCGAGTCCCGGATTCGCGACGTCGACGTGGCGGCCGAGACCGCCGAGTTGACGCGAAATTCCATCATTCAGCAGGCGGCTCTGGCGATTCTCGGCCAGGCCAACATTCAGCCCCAGCAGGCACTGTCGCTCCTGTAACGGCAAGCGCCCCAAAATATTCTCTCTCTCTTTCTCGCGCTTCTCCACTGGGCCTGGTCTCCTTCCGGGAGGCCGGGCCCTTTTTTTGCAACCGACCTTGCTCCGGAGTCGGCCCTCAGCTCCGCCGGGATTCCCGGACTAGGAGAAGCAAGACCTTTTTCTCGGTTGACGGTTCGCGCGGGAGCACCAGAATCCTTCCGCGAGGATCGTGGAGAGTGAGAGAGAGACATGGCCCTGAGAATCAATGCGAACGTGGCTTCCCTCAATGCGCAGAGGAGCCTCTCGGTCGTGACCGACCGGCTAGGGAAGTCCTTCGAGCGGCTGTCGTCGGGGTTGCGAGTCAACCGGGCCGGCGATGACGCTGCCGGTCTTGCCATCTCGGAGAGAATGCGAGCCGACATCCGCAGTCTCAACCAGGCTCGCCGTAACGCCAGCGATGGCGTGAGCTTGATTCAGACCACGGAAGGAGCCTTGAACGAGGCCGACTCCCTTCTCATCCGGATGCGTGAGCTCGCGATTCAGTCCGGATCCGGCACCCTGTCCGACTCCGATCAGGACGCCCTGGACCTCGAGTTCCAGCAGCTCGTCTCGGAGATCGATCGGATTGCCCAGGGAGCGGAGTTCAACGACAAGGCGCTGCTCGACGGCACGACGACCTCCATCACCCTCCAGGTGGGGTCGGGAACCACGGCGGGCGTGGATACCCTGACCCTGAGCCTGGAGTCGATGAGGATCACCGACCTTTCGGTGGATTCTCTCGACATCGGATCCGGAGGAGACGTGAACGCCGCCATCAGCGCCATCGACAGTGCTCTGGGGACCGTTCTCGACTTCCGTGCCGGCCTCGGAGCCATCCAGAACCGCCTCGAGTCCACGATGGTCACGCTGGACATCAATGTGGAGAACCTGACCGCGTCCGAATCGAGAATCCGGGACGTGGACGTGGCCTCCGAGAGCGCCGAGCTGACCCGGAACTCCATCATCCAGCAGGCGGCCGTCGCCATCCTGGGCCAGGCCAACGTGCAGCCCCAGCTGGCCCTGAGCCTCCTCGGATAATCCCGCGGCCTGACGAGAGGGACACGGTCTCGGGTCTGGTCTCCCTGACCGGCTCCGGGCCCGGCCCTCCTCGAGGCGGGGCCCGAAGATCATGCGCTCAAGCGCCGGGTCTTCGGGCCTATAAGTAGAGGTGCAGGGGCCGCAATGCCCGTCATGGGGTAGACTTCACAGGAGCGGTGCAAGCCGTTCCCGAAAGGATGTTCCGTGGAAGGATTGCCGTCAGTCCAGTTCTCCGGCCTCGCCACCGGAATCGATACGGCCCGCCTCATCGACGCCCTGGTTCAGACCGAGAGGTTGCCCATCCTCCGGATCCAGAACCGGCAGGCGTCGTTGAATTCGATCAGCAGCTCGTTCACCACTCTCCTCAACCGTCTCAACGAGCTCGAGTCGAAGGCGAAGGACCTCAAGGACCAGACGGGGATCAACGCGACCCAGACCAGCACTTCCAGCGAGGACTTCCTCAGCGTCTCCTCGGACGGCAACGCCTCGGCCGGTGTCTACAACGTCGTGGTCAAGCAGCTGGCCCAGAGGGAGAAGGAGGCATCCCAGGGCTTTGCCGACGTCGATACGGAGTCGGCGGGAACGGGAACCCTCAGCATCACCGTCGGGGGAGTGCAGACCGACGTGCCCATCACCAACGGGACCCTGGGAGGCATCAAGGACGCCATCAAGGCCTCGGGGGCCGAGGTCGACGTGACCATCCTCAACGACGGGAGCGCCAGCCCCTTCCGGCTGCTGGTCACGGCTCGTGAGGCGGGTGACGCGAACACGATCACCCTCGACGAGTCGGGGCTCTCCGGGGGGACCAAGACCCTGTCCTTCGGCGAGCTGCAGGCGGCCCAGAGCTCGATCGTGGAGGTGGATACGATCGAGATCACTCGCGAGTCCAACCTCCTCACCGACGTCATCGAGGGGGTGACCCTCAACCTCACCTCCGCCGACGAGACCCAGACCACCGAGATCACGATCGAGGTGGACGTCGAGGGGATCAAGGAAAACGTCCAGGGCTTCATCGACAAGTACAACTCGGTGATGAGTTTCATCAACGATCAGACGCGTTTCAACAACGAGACCGGTGCCGCCGGTCGTCTGCTCGGTGACTACACCGTGAACAATGTCCAGAGGCGTCTCCGGTCCCTGGTGACGGGAGCCATCTCGGGAGCCACCGGAGATTTCGGCTCCCTGAGCCAGATCGGCATCCGGACGGGGGTCAACGGCCAGCTCTCCATCGACTCCGAGGAGTTCCAGGATGCCGTGGAGCAGGATTTGCAAGGTGTCCTGAGCCTGTTCCAGGAAGGCGAAGGCAACATCAGCGGAAGCCTCGAGGACTACCTGAAGGAAGCCACCCGCTCCGGCGATGGCATCCTGGCCTCGCGGCAGAGCTCGATCAAGAACCAGGTCAAGGACCTGCAGACGCGCGTGGACTACCACGAGCGGCGGGTCGAACGCTTCCAGCAGGCCCAGACACGTCGCTTTGCGGCGCTGGAGAGAACCATCAGCGGTCTCCAGTCGCAGCAGGCCTTCCTTCAGGCCCGATTCTGATCCTGGTCGGCCGGCCTCGAACCGCTGAGGCGGCAAGGAGAGCACTGTGGGATACGAGAAAGTCGCACGGGAGTACCAGAGGAGCCGGGTGTTCACCGCCTCGCCCGTGGAAATCATCGTCATGCTCTATGATGCCGCACTGAGCCACCTGGAGAATGCCCAGGTCGCCATGCAGCAGAGCAACCGGGGAGCCGCCGGGACCTACCTGAGCCGGGCCCAGAGGATCGTGGCCGAGCTCGTGAGCTCGCTCGATCGCGTCGGCGGCGGCGACATCGCCCGCCGTCTCGACGGCCTCTATGCCTTCGTCCTCGATCGGCTCCTTCGCGGAAACATCCGTCAGGAGCCCGCGGCTCTCGCCGAGGCGGCACGGGTCATGGGCATCCTTCGCGAGGCCTGGGTCATCGTCACGCCCACCGACAAGGGAGGGAGCCCGGGTGCCGTCTGAGACGCTCGCACCCTGGCAGAAGCGGTGCCGCCTCCTCGAGGAGCTCCTCGCCGTCTACCGCGAGATCGAGGAGCTCCACTCTCGCGAGGTTTCGGACGAGACCGGTGAGGCCAGCGATCGCGACACCTTGGCCCTGGGCGAGCTCGACCTCCGGTCACGGAATCTCCAGGCAAGCGTCGAGCTCGTCGATCGCGAGCTCGAGACCCTTCCCGCGGCATCCCGCCGGAGAGGGGCCGGAGACGAAGCCGACCGTTCCTTCCGGCTCCAGGACGAGATCTTGCGGCTCAACCTGGCCCTGATGCGACGCCTCGAGGACGAGAAGTCGCGGATGGCTCGCGAAATCGAGCGATCGACGGCGCTCCGCGGCACGCTCCAGGGCTTGCGCCCCGAGAGCGACACGCCGCCGTTCCTGCTCGATCTGTCGGCCTGAGGGTCTCGCAGCGGGGGGGAGTCACGCGGACGACGATTCCGTTGGTCACCGCGGCCTGGCCCTGCAGCGACTGCGGGTCGCGCAGGATCCCCTGGACGAAGTACGTCACCGATCGGTGAACGGAGCCGCTGAAGAGGACCACCGGAGCCCTTGCCGAGACGACGTCTCGTGTCAAGAGGTGCCGGTGTCGCGCTCCTGGCTCCGGTCTCGATACGTTGCCAGCGGCAGCGAAGCGCCGTGAAGCTGTTGGACGCGCAGCCCCCTTCCCCGGTCCCGAGGCGGTCTGGTAAGATGATCAGCGTCCCGGAGGATGTGGAGGTCATCATGATGCTCCGAAGATGCTTCGGCCTTCTGGCCACCTCACTCGCTCTTCTACCCACGCCATCCCTCGCCAATCCAGGTTACGCGATTGGCGAGTGGGCACGGTGGGTCATGATGGAGCCGGCTCATCCCTTCGATCCCGTGGATCACCTCGACCAGACCCTCGACCTCCTGTTCGGGGCCGAAGGACCCCGCCTCCAGACGCACCTGCAGGATCCCAGCATCGTGGTCATGGAGAAGATCGGGTCCTTCGTGCGGCGGTCTCTTCGGGAGCCGAGGATCTGGTTCTTCGAAGACGGGAGCGCCAGCTTCACGATGAGCATCATGCTCAGGGACGGTGATCGCTCCGTTGCCTTTCGGTGGAGTTCGGTCGAGGTCTACGCCAAGGTCCTGGTCCTGGAGCCAACCGAGCGAGGCTTCCCCCGGCAGCGTCGAGTCGATCTCACTCTCGACATCGTCCGCGGTGATCGCGGAATCGAGAGGATCTACTACGGGTATGATGCTCAGGACTCCCTCGGGCCGGTCGTGAGCATCGACCTCTCTCCTCCTCGCTCGGGTCTGAGCGTGGCGTATGCCGCGAACGATGAGCTCATGAGCTGGTTCCGCACGGATGCTCCGCAGCTCTTCCTGGAACCGCGTCATTCCGGTACGCCGTTCCCGGTAGTGCAGGCCTACGACCCTCTTTCGAATGTCGCGCGCGTCTCCACGAGCGGGGGGACCACCGAAGATCCTCCGCCGTTCCTCCTGGATCTGCGCCAGCTCTACGCAAGGCTGCCTCGACGGGCCGAGAAGAAGATCACCGAGCTTCTGGATTGGCCAGGAGCGAGGAGGTAGAGGGGTGGCCGTGCGTCGAGTCGTCAATGCCGCACGGTTCCGTACCGGAGCCCTGCTGCTCACAACCTCGGCCTTCCTCCTACTACCGGGCTGCGGTGAGACCGACCCCGCCGTCCTCGTCGAGACGGCAGAATCCCTCCGCGAGGCGGACGATCTGGAGCAGGCGCTCGAGCTCTTCGACGGGGTGCGGGAATGGCTCCTCCGTGACGAGGAGGACGTCCTCGGCGACGACGGCAAGGCCCTGACGCTTTTCGCCCGGGCGAGTCGTGGTCGTGCGATGACCCTGGAGCGGCTGGATCGGGTTGATGAGGCCTGGAAGGGGTTCGTTGCCGATCTCCGTGCCCACCCCGGGGCATACTCGATCTCCGACCTCGTGACCGTGATGGACGCCTGCCGCCGCGCGGTCGAGGTCGATCCCGAGGGGGTCAGGTTCGTGGAGGGCCTCTTGCAGGCACCGGACGGGCTCATGGACAAGATGTGGCGTGATCACATCCGCCAGATGCCACGTCCGACGCTTCCGGACGGGACCTTCGGTGACCCGGGTTTCTGGGACGTCTTCTACTTCGAGAACGAGGCTCCTCGGATGCCCAGGTAGCGGTCTCCATGGGAAGCGACCAGAAGATTTCGACGGATCGCAGTTGTAAGTAACGCCATGAAAACAGATTGAGGAATAGGAGCAGGCACCTGGGGCCTGCCTGTGCAATGGAGGCCACTCCATGTCGACCCGGAAGATGCTCGGTCTCGCGGCGATCGTCGTGATCCTGGGGAGGATGCTCTGGCTGCAGTCGAGAGGTCACGACGAAGTGACTGGCGCCGATCCGGCCAGAGCCTCGCCCGAGGTGAGTGCCCGCGGCGACCAGGCGACGAGCGCGGACGCGGCGCCGGCGAGGGTGCCGGACCTGCCGCCGGTGGGAGCGCGCACTCGCCATGAGGGGACGGAACTCGCGCTTCCTGATCCACCGGCGATCCAACCGACCCCCGCTTCCGAGGAGACCGGTCTCGGGACCCTGGTGGTGGCTCTCCGGACCGCGGACGGGAGATTCGTGCCGGAGGCTCTCGTGCACCTCGGGTGGGACGGGAACTCTCTCCCCTCACCTGGTGACGCGATCGCGCCGCTTCGTACCGATGACCGGGGTGAGGTGACCTTCACGGGACGATGCGCCGGACCCTACTTTCTCCGTGCGGAGAGAGAGGAGGGCGGGGGCGGCCCCGGAAGGCAGCGCGATCCCGTGCCCCGGACCGGCTGGTTCATCCCGAAGAAGAAGAAGGGGGGGCACGGCTGGCCCCGGGCCGGGATCCTGCGCGTGGAGATTCCCGAGGGAGGGACCGTGCGAAGGGAGATCGAGGTGGACTTCACGTCCGCGGTGACGGGAGTCGTGGTCGACGTCGAGGGGGTCCCGGTCCGGGGGGCCACCCTCGCCACTTCCTTCGTGGCCCCGAACTACGCCTACGGCGGTGCCCAGCAGACCTTTTCGGGCCCCGACGGCCGGTTCACGCTGTCGGAGATTCCGGTCCCGGTGGCGGGAGAGCTGTTCGTCGTCGTGACCCCACCCGGGTTCCAGCGCAACGCTGCCGGAGGAAGGGAGATCAAGCTCCCCTTGGATCTGGTTCCCGGCAAGGTGATCGACCTGGGAAAGATCCGCCTCGAGCAGATCAGCGGAGTCGTGAAGGGGCGGCTCGTGGGGATCGATGGAAGTCCGATTCCGGGAGCCGTGCTGACCCTCGCCTCGGAGGATGCGGATGGAGATAGAGACGCGCTCAGCTTCTCGGCGTGGACTGCGGAGAACGGAGCCTTCGACTTCATCGGGGTGATCGGGGGTGTCTTCGTGCTGGCCTGTGAAGATCACCCGCTGGTCGGTGGAGACCGTCGGGTCGACCTCCCGCCGGGGACACGCGAGCTGGACCTCGACGACGTGACCGCCGACCGACAGGCATGGACGCTGGAGGCAACCTTTTTCCTCGGTGACAGCGCGCCCGCCGCGGCGGCCGAGATCCGGATCGGGGACGAGGAGCTCGTCGCCGATGGCACGGGAAGGATTTCCAGGAGAATCGACGGCCGAAGACGGGCGAATCTCGAGTGGCGGCCGGCCGGTGCAGGAGCGGGCGAGACCATCCAGGAGTGGGTCCGACCTCTCCCCCCTGGCCAGAACCTCCTCGAGGTCGAGCTCCGCGCCCGGGGTATCATCCTCGAGCTCCGCGACGCCGCCAACGCGGAGCTTCTCGATCCGGCACTGGTGGTGGTGAGGAGCGTCTCCCGCGATGGTGACGGAACCGTGACCTCGCGCCACGTCTCCCCGGGGCCCAGGATCCGGCTCCGCGGTCCTGCCGGCGAGTACGAGGTCACGGTCCAGGCCGACGGTCGTGCACCGGCCACCCTGCGCGTGAGCATGAGCGAGGAGATGGTGACGAGTCGCCAGGAGACGGTGACCGTGAGGATGGAGAAGAGCCGGTAATGTCGACGTCGTGTGACACGGACTCCGGGTGACGGCCTCGCTGCGGAAGCCCTCCTGTCAACCTCCATTCTGCCCGAGGGCGACGATCAGGCGCAGCACCTGGCGATCCCCATCCGGGAGGGTGGTGTCGAAGTCCAGGAGAAACGAAGCCTCCTCGGCGATGTCCCCATCCGGCTTCGCGGGTCTTCCGCTCTTCTCGAGTTTCTCGGTGAACTCGATCCATCGAGAGTCTCTCCAGTCGAGGAGGAGCTTCTCCCGGAGCCTTCGATGGACCTTGTCGAGGTACAGCCTCGCGACCCATTCCGCCGGCCATCGGGCTCGCATGGCGTCCCGGACCGCCGCGAGATCAGGCTGCTTCTCGCGATACCCCAGCCTCGGAGGAGCTTCCCAGTGCGGCGGGTAATCGTCGGGTGTTCTCTCTGACATGAGGGCGAAGGCCCCGGCGACGTTCCCGGAACGAAGGAGGTCTTCCGCGACCCGCCGGTTCGCCTGCTCGGGCTGACCGATCAGGAGAGGCGGGGTGAAGGCCAGGATCGATCCCGCCGCCAGGAGGAGGAGGCCCCGGGATGGTTTCCCCTGGATCGTGGCCAGCTTCAGTGGGGCGGGCTTCATGAAGAGGAAGGCGACGATCCCCGCGATGAGCAAGACCGGGGCCGAGATCACGGAGAAGAAGGTGGCGGAGAACGGCAGGTGGGCGATCAGCGCATCCGCATCGGAGTGCCGGATGCCGCCCATGAGACCGATGACGGGCGCTTCCACCAGGGTCAGCAGGGTGATGATCACCGCATCGGAGAAGAGGAGCACCAGCACGAGGGATGCTGCGAATTCGATGCCATACAGGAGACCGATGGCTCGTGTCATCAAGAGGACACGCCAGAGGGAGACGAGGGCCAGGGTCCACAGGTTGGCCACGATGGCATCGACCTCGGACAGGAACCTCTCGTAGGGGATGGCATAGAGCCACGCCATGGGAGCGGTCATCCAGAAGAGGCTCATGAGGGCCCGGTACGCGGTGAGAATCCCCGGGCGTTCTCTCTTGCCCTTCCCGATCGTCGAAGCGAGGTGAACGAGAAGGAACAGCACGGTCCCCGAGAGGAGAGATGCCGCCAGGGGCCGCAGGACGATCCAGGGCGCGTGAAGCAGATCCTCGCCGTCGTACTCCCGGGCAAGTCCGGCCGAGAGGGCGAAGAGAATGCCGCAGGAGAGAGAAGATCGCGTCGACGCGACCTCGACGATCGCGCCGCGAGAACCGGTCAGGTAGCGGAACAGGATGGATGCCTTCATGGTCCCTCCGTGAACCGGTCAGAAGGAGGCCCCCTCGCCACCCGACAGCCCCTCCTCGATGCTCTGGATCTGGCGGGCGAATCCCCTCGGGTTCGTCACCTGGACCCCCTCCTGCGTCCTCTCGCTCTCGCCGTCATGGACCAGCAGCTGCGCCGCGAGGGGGCGGGGGAGCGCCTCGGACAGACGCCGGAGTCCCTTGAAGAAATCGCTGCCGATCGTGGCCCCGGCCTTGATCTCGATGCCGACGAGCCGATCGGCGAACGAAGACACCAGATCGACCTCGTTGCCGGCACTGTCCCGATAGAAGTGGAGGTTGCTGCGACGGCCCGTGTTGTAGCGGTGCTTGAGGGCCTCCATCACGACGAGGTTTTCGAACAGGGCTCCCCGGAGCGGGTGGGTCAGGAGCTGCTTTCGGTTCTCGATCCCGAGGAGATAAGTGGCAAGTCCGACGTCATAGAAGTAGAGCTTCGGTGACTTGATCAGCCGCTTGGAGACGTTGGCGTGAAGGGGGGGCAAGAGAAACACGAGGTAGCTGGCCTCGAGGACGCTGATCCATTCCCTGACCGTTGTGTGGGAGACACCCACGTCGTTCCCGAGGGAATGCATGTTGAGGAGCTGGCCGGTCCTTCCCGCGCACAGCTTGACGAAGGTGCGGAAGGAGCTCAGGTTCCGGATCTCGCTGATCTGACGGACATCGCGCTCCACGTACGTCTCGAAGTAGTCGCCGAGGGCCTGAGCAGGGTCCAGGTCCTGGTCGTAGATCCTCGGGTAGAACCCCGAGTGCAACAGATCGTTGGTCTCGAGATCGGGGCGGAGCTCGAGCGCCTCCGCGATCGAAAACGGGAGGAGGCGGAGGACGCCGGTCCGTCCCGCCAGGGACTGGCTCACGGTCGCGGAGACGCGGAACTGCTGGCTGCCGGTCAGGACGTAGAGACCGTTTCGCCGCTGCGCGTCCACGTGCTCCTGGACGTAGGAGACGAGGTCGGGTGCACGCTGGATCTCGTCGAGGATGGCTGCGCCGGCGAGCCCGCGCAGGAAGCCGCGAGGATCCTCCGTCGCGAAGGCTCGCTGATCCGGCGACTCCAGGCTCACGTAGCGAAGATCAGGGAACGCCTCTCGACAGAGTGTCGTCTTGCCCGATTGCCGCGGACCGGTGAGGGTGAGCACGGGGTACCGGGAGAAGAGAGCCCGGGCCTGCGGTTCCAGGAGCCTCGTGACCAGCATCAGAAGAAGGATATCTTGGATGTATGTATTTTGAAAGTGGTATCTTTAAAATACATTTACTAATGTAAACTATTACGAAATAATGTGTTATGCGATATTCAAGGGAGGGCGACTCCGCTCCCCAAGCGGCAAAAGGGGCCCGGGCGGTGAGAGTCCCGTCCCGGACCCCCGGCGGCCCCTTCAACGGACGAGACCGATGAGCTCCACCCGGTCTGACCCATCGAGCAGGGTCTCGAGGACGAAGCCGATGCCCGGGGCGTAGTACTTGAACTCCATCCCGCCCGCGAGGGGATTCCAGTCGAGAGTCTGGAGGCAGCCCTCGAACGTGCCGAGAGGAACGGTCACCGTCACGCCGAGATCGACCACCGCACCCAGGTCCTCGGCCACCCCGGCGGCGTACTCCTGCCGGTACGAATCGCCGATGCGCGGATCCGCGGGCATGATGATGCCGGGAACCGCGCCGTCCACTCCCGCCTCCCAGGATCCGGCCCGGCTCACGATCTCGCCGTCCTCGATCTCCCGGGAGTCCTCGCCGAAGTACCAGACGTTTCCTCCCTCGTCCTGCGCGTACCAGTCGAAGGTCTCCTCGACGAGCGCCCCGTCCAGGAAGACGCGGTCCTCCACGACGGTGCAGGTGACTCCGAAGACCACCTTGGTATCGAAGGTGACGATCACCTCGATGGTCTCCGTCCCTTCGTCGGTCTCTCCCTCGTAGTCGTACACCGACCCAGGGGTGAGGGGAAAGAAGGGGTTGTCGATGGCATCCACGAAGTCCGCGGGGTCGATGTGGAGGAGGGTGTCGATGGTCGACTCTCTCAGCTCTACCCGCTCCCGGCCGACCACGGTCTCGACGAGGACCAGCCCCACGCCGCGGGCGTAGTACTTGAACTCGTTGGCCGTGAGATCGAGGGGTGTGAACTCGCGCGTTTGCAGACAGGTGAAGCGGCGCCCGTCGGACAGCACCACGGGAACGTTGACCGCCACCACCTCCGCCATGTCCTCGGCGACGCCGGGCGCAAATTCCTGGGCGTAGACGTCTCCGATGATGTGCTGGGCCTTGATGAGGATGCCGGGCAGGGCTCCGCTGACGCCCGCCTCCCAGGATCCGGCGCGGCTGACGATCTCACCGTCCTCGATCTCTCGCGAGTCCTCACCGAAGTACCAGACGTTCCCGCTCCGATCCTGAGCATAGTAGTCGAAGGTCTCCTCGATGAGCTCGCCGTCGAGGTAGGCGCGGTCCACCACGATGTTGCACCGGACCCCGACGATGTCCACCGTCTGGTGCGAGACGAAGATCTCCACCACCTCGGTGCCCTCCGCGGTTTGTCCCTCGTAGCGCACTCCCGATCCCGGGGGGATTGGACGGAAGGGGTTGTCGATGACCTGGCCCGGGTCGAACCGAGCCGGGTCGAAGGCGGGTTCCGCCGGGTTGGCGATCGAGCTCGAGGATCCACCGCGGTGGCAACCGAGCCCGAGAACGGCCAGAATCAATCCGACCTGCCAGAAACGTGTTGTCAGCATGTCTGCCTCCGGAAGTCGGGCAGCGCTTTCTGCCCGCTCGCCAATCTGACCGACGCAGCGATCATGGCGCCGATCCGGGGAACGGGCGGAGCGTCTCTCGAGCTCGGGGGCGCCGATTCCTCGGTACGAGGAACCTACCGGAGGGACATTGCGGCAACATGACGGCGGGGAGCGCTCTTTTTTTGCCGATCATCCTGGCCCTCCTCGCCGCTCCGCCGCTTCCCCCGTATGAGACGATATCCTCGTCGTTCGCGGACTTCCCGGACCCTCACGGAGACTCGTATCGATGATCGACACCTCTCCCTGGACACTTCCCTGCCGGGCGTGGCATCTGCTTCTCGTGCTTGTTCTCTTCCCGCCGGCTGCCCTCGCCCAGGACTGGAACCAGTGGCTTGGCCCCACCCGTGACGGGGTGGCCCCGGCCTCCCTGAAGCTGGGGGAGCTCGCCGAGACCCCGAAAACCGTCTGGAAGACCACGGTCGGGGAGGGCCACTCCTCGCCGGTGGTGAGCGGAGATCGCGTCTTCGTTCTCACCCGGAAGGGTGACCAGGAGGTTCTCAGCGCGCTGGGCCTCGGCGATGGGAAGATCCTCTGGCAGGAGAAGTACGCGGCGCCGTTCACCACGAACCAGGCAGCGACCGCCCACGGCAAGGGACCCTTCGCCACGCCGGCCGTCGCCGATGGTCGGGTGTTCGCACTGGGGATCGGCGGGGTGCTCACCTGCTGCGATGCCGGCGATGGCCGCGTGATCTGGCGCAAGGTCTTCAAGGAGGGCGAGATCGACAGCCGCGAGTTCTTCTGCGGCAACTCGTCCTCGCCGCTCGTGGACCAGGGTCGGCTCATCGCCTACCGGGGCGACGACAGCAAGGGCATCCTCGGCGCCTACGACGTGAAGACGGGAGACGAGATCTGGAGCTGGAGTGGAGACAACCCGGGCTACTCCTCGCCGATCGTCATCGACGTCGGGGGGAGCAAGCACGTGGTGACCCTGAGCCAGACCAAGGTCATCGGTCTCGACGCCGACAGTGGTCTCCTCCTGTGGGAGATCCCCTTCGTCTCCCAGTGGAAGGAAAACGTCCCCACCCCGGTCTACTCCGCACCGGACGGTGCTTCGCGGAACGCCGGGCTCCTCGTCTACTCGGGAACCAAGCGAGGTGTGACCGCGGTCCGGCTGGATCGTGACCCCGAGAGCGGGAGCTGGGCTCCGGTAACCGTCTGGGAGACCGGCGAAGTGTCCCTCTACATGAGCACGCCGCTGGTGGGCGATGGATTTCTCTTCGGTCTCTCCCAGCTCCGGAAGGGGCAGATCTTCTGCCTCGATCTGGCCTCGGGAGAGGTGGCATGGACGAGCAAGGGACGGCACGGAGACAATGCCTCCTTCGTGCTGGTTGGTGACAAGATCCTGAGCCTGACCACCGAGGGAAGCCTGATCGTCTTTCCGAGGAGCCCCGAGGGCTTCGAGGCGATCCGGACCTACGGGGTCTCCGAGACCCCGACCTGGGCCACTCCCGCGCCGGTCGATCAGGGTCTCCTGATCAAGAACCAGGACGAGCTGATGCTGGTGTCGTTGAAGGGGTGAGCGGGGGAGGTCCCGGATTCTGTCCGGAAGGTGCTCCGTGCTCGGGCCGGGTTGCCAGGGCGCGACTCCCGCTCTTTCCAGGTCTCAGCCAAGGATCTCCTTCAGCGCCTCCAGTCTGTCTCCCCAGAAGGCCTTTCTCTTCTCGGCTTCGGCCTTGCTGGGAAGCTTCCGGTGCTGGAGCGCCACCTGGCTCTTCTGACCCTTGTCGGTGAAATTGGCTTCGACTGCGGTTCCGTCGTCCCATTTGATCCGCATCGACTTCGAGGGAGTGGCGGAAGTGACCACGAGCTTCACCCCCGGCAGCCAGCGGCTCCGGGTCCGAGCTACCGAGAACGCCCGGTAGAGCCTTGCCACCTCGACGGGAAACGTCTTGCTCTTGTTGGCGTCGTAGGTACCGCCGCGTCGCTGACCCACGTCGCGGAGGCCCTTGATTCGCTCGTAACCCACCGTCACCATCTGAGCCCACCAGCCGGAGATGTCGTATTTGTCGTGGATGTGCTGCGCGATCTCCTTGTGGGTCATGGTGAAGGCCTGGGCGTGGTCGAGGGACTTGACCCAGCGCTCCCACACGCATCCGGTCTTCTTCTTGACCGCCTCGTCGCTCATGCCCGTGATGCGGGCATAGTTTTCTGACGGAACCACGGCGGGGGGAGCTTTCTTCTTCGGCTTCTTCTTCTCGAGAAGCTGGAGGCGAGCGGTGGTGTAGGACTCACCCGTCTTCTTCATGCGCGAGCGGGTGAGACGCTTGACGTCCTTGTTCTTCGGCATCACGTGGGCTCCTTCGTCCTTGTCGCGGGCAAGGCCCCCCAGCGACGGTGCTCACGACGGACCGAAGGCTCCGTGATTCCGGACCCGGGAGTCTTCCCCCCTTTGCCTCGGGATCAGCCCTCGCTGGGGGAGGGCGCGTGAGGTTGGGCGAGGGTCGTCGCCGACATCCAGGATGCACCGGGAGGGGATGGGAGTCAAGTGGCTAGCCCTTCGAGACGGAGGCCGGTACCGACCTGTGGAGTCGCTCGAGCACCGCCGTGAGCTCGAAGGTGGAGGTTTCGCGCTCTCTCTCGGCACGGACCTTCCGGGCCTCGCCCCCGATGTGGCGTCGCAGCTCCTCGTTCCTGGCCAGCCCTGCCATCCAGGATGCCGCCTCGTCGAGGTGGGGTTCGGCCCAGACTGCCCCCCGCAGGTGAGCGGGATCGTACGAGTCGTGGGTTGCCCCCTTCGCGGGAATCAGGTCGTATCCCACCAGGCAGGAGTTCGTCTCGCGCATGTACTCCATGTTCCCCGACCAGGCGGTGGCGACCACCGGCTTGCCGAGAGCCATGGATTCGAGGAGGGAGAGCCCGAGCCCCTCGGCACGATGGAGCGAGACGTAGACGTCCGCCGAGGCGTAAAAGGAGAGCACCTCGCGTCGGTTCATCACTCCATCCAGGATGTGAATCCGGTCGTCGATGCGGGCGGCCTGGCGCAGACGCTGCACCCAGGGCCGGAACGAGCTTCGCGTTCCCGGGTTGTTGAGCTTGAGAGCAAGGATGGCCGAGCGGTCGCCCTCGGGAAACGCTCGCTGGAAGGCTTCGATGGCTCCGAAGGGATTCTTGCGGTTGACGTCGCTGGCCAGCTCGAAGCTCGAGGCGAAGACGACGCGGTCCCGGGGGAGGCCGAAGGCCTGGCGATTCGCCCTCACTCCTCGCGGCAGATGGAGGGGATGGGGAACTCTCGCCACGAACGGTCCCGAGACCTCGGCCGCGATGGTGTGGTGGACGAATCGGCTCGCCGTCAGGACCCCATCCATCGTCTCCAGGACAGGCAACCAGGTGCCGGGGATTCGGGGGAGCTCCCAGAAGGGGAGGATCGCGTTGATCCGCCCGCAGGTCTGCAGTGCGGGAGGGCTCTCCTCACGAAGGCGCACATAGGACGTCGGGTTCAGGACGAACAGGTTGAGATCGTGCGGGCTCTCGGCAGACGGGGACGCCAGGGAGATGGGATGGTCGACGACCATTCCCGATCGACCGGCGGCGTCGGGCACGTCCACCGGATGCACCGTCGCTCCCTCCTTCAGGAGTTGCCGGAGGAGGTGGCGGGCCGTGACGCCGAGGCCGAGATTCGCGCTCAGGAACCCGAAGAGATTGACGGACACCGTTGCCATGGGGCCTTCCGATTCGCTCAGGCGCTCCCCGCTGGAGCGTCCACGATCCTTCTCAGGCTCTCCAGCTCCTGGGTGAGCGCCTCCTCATCGGGGAGGAAATGGATGCCTCTCCGGAGGACCTCCACGGCTTCGGCGATCCTCCTCTGGGTCCTGTAGATGGTCGAGAGGTTGACGATGGAGTCGAGATGGTCGGGCTGCAGACCGAGGGCCTTCTTGAGGTTGGCCTCGGCCTCCACCGCATCTCCGAGCTCGAACTTGAGGACGCCGAGGTTGTTGTAGACCTCGGCGTCGGTTTCTCCCGTGGCCACCGCCTTCTCGAAGCAGCTTGCCGCCTCCGCGGTGCGGTTTCGGCAGCGGTAGACCATGCCCAGATTGTAGTGGGCGCTGGCGTTGCCGGGCTCGAGGTCGGCCGCCTTCTTGAAGCAGGTCTCCGCCTCGCTCTCCTGGCCGTCCATGAAGTAGATGTTCCCGAGTACGAGAAGATCGGGAGCATGATGGGGCTGGATGGTGAGGGCCTGGGTGATCTCCTCACGCGCCTGGTCGAGCTCGCCCGCCTCCAGGAAGCGCTTGGCGAGGACGCGGTGGGCGTCGGAGATGGTGGAGAGAATGCGCGGATTCCTCTCCTCGATCCCCCGTTGCGCCCAGTCGGATCTCTTCATCTCCACGAGCGTGCGCTTGAGCTCGGCGGAGCGACGGCGTGTCTCCGCGTGGAGGTCGGTCAGGGTCTCTCCCATGGCCGGGAGCGGCTCCGAGGACGTGGCCATGGGCAGGGGCTGGGAGACGGTCGGGGCTACCGGCCGGGGCGGAGTCGAAGGGGTAGCGGATCGCGTGGTGGTGGTGGTCCGAGCGCTCAGGAGCTGGATGCGTTCGAGGGCGATGGTGGCGGCCCTGCGCCAGGAGATCCGCTCGCGGGTCGAGGCCAGAGCTCCGTGTGCTTTCGCGGTGAGGGCCGCCCGATTCTCGAAGTACGTGCGCATCTGCTCCATCAGATCATCACGGTCCGGCTCCAGGATCCACCCCGGGGAGGCAAGGTCGAGCCCGATGTTGCAGCTCTGCTTCCGGGCGCGCACCCAGAGGGCAATGTCATCGGTCAGGTAGTCGTCGGGAGCCCCTCCCCGGGTCACGATGACGGGAAGACCCGACGCGGCCGCCTCGGCCACCGGCAAGGCATATCCCTCGCCCCGGAACGGATGGACCAGGCAATGGCAGGCGGTATAGAGGCCGGCCATGGCCTTCTCGTCGAGCTCGTCCTCGAGGTAGAGGATCCCCGGCAGGGTGGGATCGTTCTTCATCTCACGGATTCGCTCCGCCATGCCCTGCTTCCTGTAGATCGTGTCCTGTCCCATGTCCTTGATGACCAGGGTCACGGCATCGGCGGCGGTGAAGGCGCTGCAGTAGGCATCCAGAAGAACGTCGATGCCCTTGCGCCAGATCGTGCCCCCCACGTACAGGAAGCGGGTGTGGCTGCCGTCGATGGGAAGGTCGACGGGGGGATGGTCGGGCCGGAACTGGTCGGTGTTCACGCCGTTGGGCACGACGAAGATCTTTCCTTCGGGAATGCCGCTGGTGGCGAACGCCTCCTTCACGGCCCGGCTGGGTACCCAGATCTCATCGACCCGATCGCGAAGGGGAGTCACCCACTCCTTCGGGATGGCGCCGTACTCCCAGGGCTGCATCACCACCCAGCGCCCTTCCCGGGGTGGGGTGAACGAGGGCGGCCACTGGTGACGCACGTGCACCTGGGTGGGACCCTCGAGGGGCATGTCGATTCTCTCCTGGATTCTCGAGAAGCGCGGGTCCTCCGCGGGGGAGAAGCGGTGTGGCTCGTAGGGGATGACCGTGATGTCGCATCCACCCTGATCGAGCAGACCGAGTACCATCTCGCGGTTGACCCGGGCCAGGCTGTGGTGGACGAACTGGGTCCCTTCCCAGGCCACCCGGATCCTGGTGGTCGGTTTCGCCGCCGTCACACCCTCCGTGGTCGTTCCCACGGTCGATGGGGTACCGCCGGGGCGGCAGAGCACGAACAGGTCCTTGGGCCCTCGGTTCTCGAAACCCTTGGCCTCGATATCGAAGCCGTGGCGGGCAAGGTGTTTCTCCAGCAGGGCCAGGGGATAGGGCCGGACGTGATCCGAGTCCGTCCAGAACATCTCGTCCCGGACCAGGGGCTCGTTCCAGTTCGAGGTGCGGAGGACCAGGATGCCGTTCTCCGGAAGGATCTTCTTGCACGCGGAAAGAAATGCATCCGTCTGTGCCTCGCTCATGTACTCCAGGAGGTGACAGGCGTGAATGGCGTCGAACTTCTCGGCCATGCCGAGGATCTCCGTCGCGTTGGCCAGGCGTGCATCGATGCCACGCTTCTTGCATTCCGCGACGGCGCAGGGGTCGATGTCCACACCGACTCCCTTCTTGCCCGCCGCTCGCATCAGCTCCAGGAAGAGCCCGTTACCGCATCCGACGTCGAGAATCGTCCGGCTCTCCCTGAAGTAGGAGGCGTAGACAGCGTGCCACTCCATGATCCGAGGTGCATCCTCGGTACGAACCGTTGCTGCCCAGAGGGAGCTGGAGCTGTGAGTGGATGGTCTCTGCTCGTGCGTCACGGCGATTCACTCCTGGGTAGGGTCCGGCCCTGCCGGACGTCGTGGATGCGGTCGACCAGGCGTGCCGCCTCCGGCGCGGTCGCCTCGGAACGAAGGGCTCTTTCCAGCCAGGGAACGGCCTGGTCGAAGAGCATGTTTCGAGTGAGGATGGCTCCACCCCACAGCCAGGCTCGCGTGTCCTCGGGCTTCTTCTGGAGGTACTCGGTCAGGGTGATCAGCGAGTCCTTCAGGTTGCCCGAGCCGTCGAGAAGCTCGGAGAGAGCCTCCACCGAGGGGTAGTACCGGGCGTTGTCGCGGAGAGCGGAGCGGAGGCGATCCATGGCCTCGTTGTTCCGCCCCAGCTGCCGGAGGGCCACCGCCAGCGCGTGGTGGCTCAGGAACCCGGTGACACCCCTTCGGATCGGCACCGCGGGCGCATCATGGCTGTCTCGGATGCAGCGATCGAAGAGCCCCATGGCCCGGGCCGTCTGTCCCTCCTTGAGCTCCAGACGCCCCATGGTGTAGAGGAAGTTGGGAGTGGGGTGGAGAAGCCCCGACATCTCACGGCAGTGGTCGAGGGCTTCGTTCACTCGACCCGATTTTTCGAGCACCAGGGCGTAGGATCCGCAGATCTCTGCGGCATAGATACGCTGCCGGGAGGTGGCGAAAGTCGAATGGAGGAGGTCGTGGCATTCCCTGGCCGCGCGCTCCCACTTCGCCCCGTTATCGATCTTGTAGAGATGGTCGGCGTATTTGTGGCGGGAGTACAGATCGTCGGGGTGGCATCGGATCTGCTTCTCCAGGAGGCGCAGGTTGCGATCGTCTTTCGCGCGCTCGCGGAAGATCTCGGGTAAGTACCCCTTGTGAACAAACCCGTGGGGCAGGGTGCGAATGCGCATCCGTTCTTCCCGTGCCGCCGCGACCACTGCATCGTGAACCTGCTCGTGGACGACGTTCTTGAAGCGAATGGAGGGACGGTTGCGGAAGATCCGGAGCAGAAGGCCGTTGACCACGGTTCCTTCCTCGGCGAGGTTGTGAACGGGCATGTTGTAGCCCATCACGTCCGCACACAGGATCGCCCGGGGAACCGTTTTTCTCGCCCCATCCGTCAGCTCCTCGTCGGCATCGAGGATGAGGATCCAATCGCCGGCGGCACGATCCAGCACTGCGTTCCGTGCCGCCGAGAAATCTTCCTGCCACGGAATGTCCACCACCTTGGCGCCGAAGGCGCGGGCGATGGCCACGGTGTCATCCGATGACCCTGTGTCGCCAACGATGATCTCCCCGACCACTCCCTGGACGGACCGCAGGCAGTCGGCCAGGAATCTGGCCTCGTCCTTGGCGATCATGCACAGGCTGAGGGTCGGCTCGCTCACGTCGCGATAATCGACAGGAGGGTGGCGCAAGCTTGAGGGGCAGAAGGCTCTAAGAGGCGGATGGAAAGGACGTCTAAAGTTTCCACACCATCTGTCGATATTGGCAACGGTGCGGTGGGCCCGGAATCGAGTCCGGGCGGGAAGGGGATGGTGCCTCCGACGTGATTCCCCCGGTCGGAGCGCGAATTCAACCGGTCACGTCCGAGCCTTGTGGAGATGAGACGACACATGGGATTGCATCGATGCCGGCGTGCAGGAAACGGTGATGGCAAGGAGGAGCCGGCGGGCGAGTCGGCCCCGGTCACGGACGGATCGGGAGAGACCGTCCTCGTGGTCGATGACGAGAAGGAGGTCCGCCGGGGACTCGCCCGGTGTCTGGAGCTGTCGGGCTATCGTGTTCACGAGGCGGCCTCGGGCGCCGAGGCTCTCGATGGCATTTCGCTGGTGGGACCGGACCTCGTGCTCCTCGACGTCAGGCTTCCCGACATGGAAGGGGTGGAGGTCCTCAAGCGAATCCGCAGGGAGGATCCGGATCTTCCCGTGATCATGATCACCGGTCATGCATCGGTCGAGACCGCGGTCCAGGCCATGAAGCTGGGCGCCTACGAGTACCTCGAGAAGCCCTCCTCCTTCTCCGCCCTGCGTGGACTGGTCAAGGGAGCTCTGCGTACGCGGGCATTCCGGCCCTCGCTGGCCGCGGTCCGTGAGGGAGAGTCCGAGGGGCAGCTGCCCATCGTGGGGAGTAGCCCCGCCATGCGCAAGGTCCTGCGATCCATCCAGAAGCTCTCCTCGTCGCGGGACTCCACGGTGATGGTGACGGGAGAGAGCGGTACCGGCAAGGAACTCGTGGCTCGGGCCATCCACTACACGAGCCAGCGAGCGGACGGCCCCTTCGTGGCCATCAACTGTGCCGCGCTCACGCCCACCCTGCTGGAGTCCGAGCTCTTCGGCTATGCCGACGGCTCGTTCACCGGAGCCCGCAGGAAGGGCAAGAATGGCCTGTTCCACGCCGCTCACGGGGGCACGCTCTTCCTGGACGAGATCGGAGAGATGGACATCACCCTGCAGGCCAAGGTCCTGCGGGCGATCCAGGAGAAGGCATTCCTTCCCGTGGGGGCAGTGCAGGAGATCGCCGTCGATCTGCGCATCGTGGCCAGCACCAATCGGAATCTGGACAGGATGGTGGAGCTGGGGCGTTTCCGGGAGGATCTCTACTACCGGCTCTGCGTCATTCCCCTGAACATCCCCCCGTTGCGCGATCGGAAGAAGGACATCCTCGAGCTCGCCTACCACTTCCTGAGCCAGTACAGCCAGGAGTTCGGCAAGGGACGGCTGGCGCTCTCCCCCGACGCGGCGACGGTGCTCGAGGGTCATGTCTGGTCGGGAAATGTCCGCGAGCTCAAGGGAGTCATGGAGCATGCGGCGCTGGTGGCGGAGGGAAGCACGATCCTTCCCGAGCATCTGGGCCTGCAGTCCCGGTCGTGGAGAGATCGGGGCCAGAGCGCCCCGGGAATGGCCCTCACCCTCACCGATCGGAGGCTGAAGACCATGGAGCGGCTCCTCATCGAGAAGGTTCTCGGTGATACCCGCTGGAACGTGAGCGAGGCCGCCTCCGTTCTCGGCATCAATCGCTCGACTCTCTACAACAAGATGCGAGCGTTCGACATGCGTCGCGATGGGAACGGAAGCGAGCCGGCGACAAATGGAGTCGAGCGAGAGGTCACCGTCGACCCCTGCTTCGACGGTGCCGTATAGATTCCGTCCACTGTGTCGCGAATCGCGACGACGGTGGAAGAAACGTGAAGGTGAATCATCGGGTCGATCTCGAGGTCGACCCGATGGAAGTAGTGACTTCAAACCATTGGGAGCCATTGCCCTGACCCATGCATGGGCTCGTCGTCAGCCCACAGGGTCACCGTTTCTGGCACGAACGTTGCGCCGGGGGCGGAGGATCGGAACGCGGAGATTCCATGTTGAAGACCGAGCAAACAACGCGAGACGCGGGTAGTGAGCGGCATCCTTCCCCTGATGCCACGAACTTCCTCGTCGGCGAGCTGTCGACGGCGCTGGCTCACCACGTGAGGAACGCCGCCGCATCCATCTCCGTCAACGCGGAGCTGGTCCTCGGTCTGCTCGAGGGCGAGGATCCGCGGCGGTCCCCCGTGGAGAGGATCGTGGAGGAGACGGATCGTCTCGAGCGGCTGATTCTCGAGCTGCTGCAGGCCCCCGCGGAGCGGCAGGCGCTCCTCGCGCCTCTGGATCTGCGAGAGGTCGTGCTCGAGGTCGCGAGCGACACCGAGGTCGTGCTCGCCTCTCCGCCCGGTGAGGGGGTGCTTGTCCTGGGGGATGTGAGCTGGCTGCGGGAGGCCTTGACCATCCTCCTGTCCGCGCTGAAGGGAAACGAGGCGGGAGCGGAGATCGAGGCCACGATCTCCCGCGATTCCGGAATGGTGAGCCTCTCCCTCGGGAAGGGGCGTCGACCGGTCGATGCCCGCGCCCGCTCCGGAGTGCTGGAGTGGGGGTTGGTTCTCGTCAGGGCACGTTGCCTTCTTCTGGGGCAGGGCGGAGACGTATCCGTTTCCCGGGAGGGAGATGCGGTCACCGCCGTGGTTTCCCTGCCGGCTCTGGAGGCGGCCTCGTGATGGAGCCGCTCCACATCCTGCTCATCGACGACGAACCGGGCATCGTGTCCGCGCTCGAGGCTTTCCTGTCCCGGGAGGGCCATCGAGTCACCTGCGCCGGAAGCAAGAGAGAGGCTCTCTTGCTTGCCGGCGAGGATGCACCCCAGGTCGTGTTGACCGACTTGCGCCTTCCGGATGGATCCGGAGTGGAAGTCCTGGAGGAGCTGAGCTCCTCCTCGGACCCGGTCGTGTCGGTGGTGATGACGGGGTTTCCGACGGTAGGAGAAGTGGTGCGTGCCGTTCGTGCCGGAGCCGTGGACGTGCTCCTCAAGCCCTTCCGGCTCCGGGAGGTCAAGGCGGCCGTGGACCGTTGCCGGAGACGGCGTATGGATCCGGCGGTTCCCCGGGAGACCGTGGAGGCGGCGGCCGAGCCGTCCAGGATCAGCGAGTTGCGTCAGCTTCTCTGGGGATGACCCCTGACGGATGAATCGATGATGGAAGAAAACCAAAGCGCGACGGACAGGGCGACGGAGGCTCGCAAGGGTTCCGAGGTCGGCAAGGACGACAAGACCCTGAAGAGCGCCCGGACCTCTGCTGACGGGGACGCCTCTCCCGGCGAGGGCGGCAAGAAAAGGGTGCGTCGCCTCCCCGGGTCCTTTCTGCTCGTGGCGGGGTTGCTCCTCGTCGGGGCGCTGGTGGGCGTCATGACCACCCGTTTCCTCGGAAGCGACGCGACGCCGGAGAACGAGGCCGAGGATCCGCCCCCCGGCCGGGAGGGGACGCCGGCGGCTCCCCGAGCCGCCTCCGCCAAGCTGCTTTCCATCGAGGAACTGAACCTGGAGGATGCCTCCTCGGAGCTGAAGGTGGGTCTCGGATTCCTCAGGAATGTCCGCTATGCGGATGCCGTCCGGGTGCTGAGCCGGTACGCCCGGAGCGACGAACGCAAGTCCGATGCCGAGCGGATCGCTCTCTACTCTGGCCTCTCCGAGGGCTATCGAGGCCTCGGGCAAGAGGATCGGGGAGCGATCTACGCGCGCAAGGCAAGAAAGCTGGTGGAGGAGAGCGGGGTCTCCGTCGGTCTCCTGGACCTGGCCGAGGAGTCGTTCCAGGCGGGCGACTTCGCCGAGGCTCGCAAGCTCTTCTATCGCTATCTCTGTGCAAGCGGAGATCCGGAGGATCTCGAGAACGAGCTCGTCTCCGTGGCCTTCTTCAGGATCGCCGACACCTATCGCGACGAGGTCGCGGGGCGGGTGGCGGGAAGGGAAACGCCATGACCTCTCGTCTCACGAGGGCGGTGATGGCGGGGGGATTCCTGGCGGTGCTGTCCGGCATCCTGACCTCTCCCCTGGCCGGCGAGACTCCGGACGGCCTGGTGGTCGAGCGGCTCGTCACGGAGAGGGGCGATCGATTCCATGCCCGGGTCGATGAGGCATCCACTCTGTCCGTTCTCGAGAAGGTGGCGGAGGCGCTCGGGCGGGAGCTCGTGATCCAGGGGGTCGACCGGCAGGATCTGGAGGAGACCCTGATCTCGGTCGTGCTGGACCGCGTCACCGCCGGTGACCTCGTGGATCTGGTGTGTGGCGCGGCGGGCCTTTCGGCCACGCTGGGAGAAATCCAGCTTCAGGTCCGACGGGACGTGCCACCGGGATCGGCGCTCGAGGAGGTGGCGGAGAGGGCCATCTGGGCCTATCGCCGTGCCCTCGTGTCGTTTCCCCGCGACGATCGGGTGGCCGATGCCTACCTCTCCCTGGCCGGCGTGTTCGTGCGCACCGGACGATGGAGCGAGGCGGAGGATGGCTACGCTTCGCTGGTGAATCTGTTTCCTGATGACGAAGACGTTCCCTTCGCCCTGCTCCAGGCCGCACGCTGCTCGATGGAACAGCAAGGGTACTCAGGGGCGCGCACCTACGCCTTCGAGGTCGTGGAGCGGCATGCACGCTCGAGTGAAGCCATCGGGGCGTGCCGGATCATCGTCCTCTCGTTCATCCGCCAGGGTCGGCTCGATCGGGCCCGGCGTTGCCTGGACTTCTTCTCGGCGAGGTTCGACACGCTGTGGGAGTTTGCCGATCAGGAGCTGGACCTGGCGATGGCGCTTTTCGAATCCGGAGACGTGCCCGCCGCGCTCGATTCCCTGGACCGTCTTCTGAAGTGTCCGGACTTCCATCAGGAGGCTCTCGACCGGCTCTTCCTGGTTCGTCTCGAGTGTCTGGTGAAGCTGGGTCGGAAAGACGAGGCGATCACGACCGCCATCACGGAGCTTCGCCGCTCCAACCCGATGCTTGGCGGGCGGAAAGAGCTCCTCGTCCTGGGGGACCTGTATCTCCTGGTGGACATGCCCTTCTTCGCCTATGCCACGGGCCGTCACGTCCAGAAGACCTTCACCGACGAGGATTCCCGCAGGCAGGGATCCGCCCTCATGGTGAAGGGGCTGGTGCGGCTCGGTCTCCTGGCCAAGGCGGCCGATATCCTGGAGACCGAGTTCGAGGCGGTCGCCGATTCTCTCACCGATAACCACGAGGTACTCCTGCAGTGCGCGGGCTACTTCCTGTCGCTGGGGGATCTCGAGAAAGCCGTTGGTGTGTACCAGAAGCTGGTCGGCCATCCGCCTTGTGAGCGCCAGGCCTGGCTCGGAATGGCGCGTGTGGCCCACGCTCGCGGGAAGTACGGAGACTGCGTTCGCCTCCTCGAGAAATATCTGGGGGGAACGGATGGCGATCTCCGGCGCGACGCGTGTCTGCTCGCGGCCGATTGCTTCGTGTCAATGGGCAATGACCGGGCTGCCGTGCGTGCGCTGAACGGATTCCTGGGGGAGACAATTCCATGATGACCATCCCCGCGCTCCCGTTCCGGATCGGCACTGCGCTCCTCCTCATGGGGTTGCTGTCCGCATCGGGACGAGCCCAGACCGGTGTGCCGTCCCGGACCATGCAGCTTCTCCATCAGCGCATGGAGACACTCGATTCCTATACCCAGGAGCTCACCGATCTCCTGTCGAGGCTGCGATCCGGGCAAAGGGTGAAGCCAACCGAGCTTGCCCAGCTCGAGCGACGTTTCGAGCCGGGCCCTCTCGATGCCGTCGATCTGGTGCTCGACGACATCTACCGGCTGGAACGGCTCGTGGAGAGGCTTCGCATCAAGGGCTTCACGTCGAATCCCGTGGCATCGGCGAGCAGAGGTGCTAGCTCCGGTCCGGGTGACCAGGATCCGGCCGCGGCACTCGCGAACACGCCGAGGCCGAAGCCGCCCGTGGACGAGACTCCCGAGCCCGTCTTCATGTCCAAGCCGTCCATCGAGACCGACTGGGTCAAGATGGGGGACTCATTCTTCAGCCTGGGTGACTACCGGCAGGCGTTGCGGGCCTACGAGAACGTCAAGGAGGAGGGCGCCTCGCCTCGTGTCCTCTACCAGGTGGCTCTGTGTTACGAGCGGATGGACCAGTACCCCTCCGCCCAGCGCGTCTATCAGAAAGTCGTGGAGCGGTTCCCCGAGACCTACTGGGGAAAGCAATCCATCTGGGCCCTCGACTACGTGAGCTGGAAGCAGGAGCTGGAGTCTCTCGATCGCAAGCCGGCGAAGGCCAGGGAGGGCCAGAAGTGACGGCCATTGCCGACAACTCGCGAGGTGAGGAGCTCGTGCAGGCGTTCCGCGTCTTCAGCCGGACCGCGCGCGAGCTCGAGGACGCTTACGATCGGCTGCGATCCAAGGGCGAGGAGCTGGAGTGTGAGCTCAAGGATGTGAACCGGGAGCTGCGGGGGAAGGTCGAGGCCCTCGACGATCTGAGCTGCTACCTGGAGGGTGTTCTCGAGGCCTTGCCCACTGGCGTCCTGGCCCTGGGCCGTGACGGTCGGGTGGGCTTCGTCAACCGCGAGGCCGAGAGGATTCTCGGCGTGTCGCGGGCCAGTCTCCTCGGGCGCGACAGGAACGATCTGGTAGGTGATCGTGCTTCGCTTCTCCTGGCCCGGGATGGATCGAGCGAGAGCCCTCTGGCGGAAAGAACCGTGGTGACCCCGACAGGGGTGGAGAGGCGTGTGGAGGCGGGGCTCTCCGTCATCCGGAACGAGAGGGGCGAGGTCCAGGGCGCGGTGGAGATCCTGCATGATCGCACCGAGGTGGCCAGGCTTCGTGATCGCGTGGCCCGTCTCGACGAGCTGGCCGCCCTGGGGGAGATGGCCGCGGCCATGGCCCACGAGATCCGTAACCCGCTGTATGGCTCGGCAGGATTCGCGGATCTCCTGGGAAAGGAGCTCACGAGCCGGGGGCATGAGGATCTGCAGAACTATGTGGTCCGCATCAAGCGGGGGATCGAGCGGGTCGACGCCATCATCGACAACGTGCTCAGCGGATCCCGTCCGGATCGAGGAGCCGGTGAGTCGGTGGGGGTCCTGCATCTCCTCGGCGAGGTGATCGAGTCCCTGCGGGACCGGTATCCCGCTCACGCCGTGCAGCTCCTGACCGAGGGCGGAGCGGAGCTCTTCGTCGCCGGCGACCCGATCAAGCTGGGGCGAGTGATCGAGAACTTGCTCCGCAATGCCGTCGAGGCCATGGACGATGGAGGCCCCATCACGGTGAGCGCCCGTCGAGGCGACGGCACCGTTGATCTCGAGGTGGCCGATCGTGGACCCGGGCTCCTGCCCGAGGTGCGGGGAAGAATCTTCCGTCCCTTCTTCACCACCAAGGAGACCGGAACCGGGCTCGGCCTGTTCCTGGCCCAGAAGATCGTCGAGACCTGCGGAGGGAAGCTCGATCTCCTGGATCGCGAGGGAGGCGGAACCACGGCGCGGGTCACGTTGCCGCTGGAGCAGCGAGAGGCGGCGCTCTGTCGCTCGGAGAGGAGGGAGCACTCGTGACCGAACGCAGAGTCCTCCTTGCCGACGATGAGAGCCTGGGCCGGGAATTCGTCCAGGAAGCCCTGGAGCGCCTGGGCTACGACGTCCACTCGTTCGCCGACGGCCGGACGGCGACCGAGGCCCTGGAGACCGTGCGTCCGGACCTCGTCTTCTCCGACATCCGTATGCCGGGCGGCGATGGCCTGGAGCTTCTTCGCCGGAGCCGGAAGCTTCTCCCTCGCACGCCGGTGGTTCTTCTCACTGCTTTCGGAACGGTGGAGACCGCGGTGCAGGCTCTCCGCGACGGTGCCGCCGACTTCCTTCTCAAACCATTCCGTCTGGAAGATCTGGAGAGAATCGTCTCGCGGCTCGATCCCCCTCCGGTGTTCGACTCCGTGGCACAGGGGCGGCGCGGAATGGTGGGAGGAGACGTCCGGCTGGTGGAGCTCCTGGAGATCGGCCGGCGGGCCGCAGAGAGCAAGGCCACCGTTCTCGTCCAGGGAGAGAGTGGAACCGGCAAGGAGCTCGTGGCCCGGTCAATCCATGGCACCGGGCCCCGGGCCGCCTTCCCTCTCGTCCGTATCAACTGCGCCGCCCTCGCTCCGTCTCTTCTGGAGAGCGAGCTCTTCGGGCACGAGAAGGGTGCCTTCACCGGCGCCGTGCAGCGCAGGAAGGGGCGCTTCGAGCTTGCCCACGGAGGAACGCTCCTTCTCGACGAGATCGGGGAGCTTCCTCTCGAGCTGCAGGCCAAGCTCCTGCGGGTGCTGGAGGAAGAAGAATTCGAGAGGGTGGGAGGGAGCGAGACCCTCGCCGTCGACGTGCACGTCATCGGTGTCACCAACCGCGAGCTGCGCCTGGAGGTGGAGGAGAAGCGGTTCCGCGAGGATCTTTTCTATCGCCTCAACGTGGTGCCACTGGTCGTTCCTCCCCTCCGCGACCGGGCAGGAGACATCCCGAGCCTGGTCGAGCACTTCGTGGCCATGTACTGGAGGGGATCCGCTCCCGCGCCGTCGATTCCGCAGCGCTCCCTTGATCTCCTGCATGGCCACCACTGGCCGGGAAACGTGAGGGAGCTCGAGAACCTGGTGAGACGGGTCCTGGTTCTGGACCGGGAAGGGGCCTTCGATCCGGAGCTCGTACGCGAGCTGCTCTCCTGCTCGGAGGAGGCGGAGGCCGGCGGGCAAGAGGACGGGGGCCGCACCCTGCGTGAGATGGAGAGGCGCGCCATCCTGGCCGCGCTGGAGGAGACAGGGTTTAACAGGACCCGGGCGGCGAAGATCCTCGGTCTCTCGCCGCGAACGCTGTTCAACAAGATTCGAACCTATGAGCGGGAAGGATGGATCGATGAGCGAACCATTTCACGGTGAGATGGATCACATCGGAAAGCTGATGGACGTGGCGGCGAGACGGCATGACGCCTACGCGGTCAACATCGCCAACGTGAACACGCCGGGCTACAAGCGTTCGGAGGTGAAGTTCGAGGACGTGCTCGAGGGGCGCGGCGCCGAGCTGAAGAGGCGCATCCTCGAGACCGAACCCCGTCTCGTGCAGGATACGACGTCGGCAGCCCGATTCGATGGAAACAACGTCACCCTGGACAAGGAGCTGGCCCTCCTGCGCAAGAATTCGCTCCTGTACCGGACCTTCACCGAGATCCTGAGCGCGAAGATTCGACTTCTACGCGAGAGCATTACCGGCCGGGGCTAGGCCGGTGAATAGCGAGAGCGAGCAGGGAGAACCGTCATGGACTGGAAACAGATCTTCCGAGGCATGGGCATCAGCGGGTCGGGCATGTCCGCCGAGCGTGCTCGGATGGAGGTCATTGCCCGGAACATCGCCAACGCGCGGGCTACCCGCGGACCGGACGGGGTCAACCCGTACCGGAGGCAGGAGGTGGTGTTCCGCAGCCTTCTCGATTCGCTCGGGTCGGGCAAGGTCGGGGGTGGGGTCGAGGTGGCGGGCATCACCGAGGATCCCACGCCCTTCGACTCGCTTTACTTGCCACAGCATCCTGACGCCGGCCCGGATGGCTACGTCAAGATGCCCAACGTGAACATGGCCTTCGAGCTCACGGACATGCTCACCGCGGTCAGGGCCTACGAGGCCAACGCGGCGGCGGCCAAGGCCATGAAGGAGATGGTCGAGCGGACCATCACGCTCGGGAGGTGATCATGGAAATTCGACCGCTGAGTGAAGCCGCTCGTCTCGAAGGTATTCGCGAGCGCGTGATCGAGCCGACCCCGGTCAAGGGTTCGGAGTCGCCGTTCCAGAGCCTGGTCAAGAACGTGGTCGCGTCGGCCAACGATCTCCAGGTCGATGCGGACCGTGCCCTGGAGGACTTCGTCCGGGGCGAGGAGCAGGACATTCATCGGGTGATGTTGGCCATCAACAAGGCCGAGCTGAGCTTCAAGTTCATGATGGAGGTCCGCAACAAGATGGTCGAGGCCTATCAGGAGATCAACCGTATCTCGGTCTGATGCCTTCTGCGTGGACAATCCTGTACCCGTCGTGACCAAGGTGTGATGAGGAGATCTGGCGCGTGAACCTGAGCTGGGAAGCCATCGTGAAGGCGACGAGGAAGATCCTCGGATCGCTCTCCTTCGGCCAGAGGACGGCGCTCTTCCTCGTCTGCTCGGGCGTTCTTGCCGGCCTCATCCTGATGCTGGTCTGGGCAGGGAAGCCTCGCTACCGGGTCCTGTTCTCGGGACTCGACAGCGAGCGTGCCAGTCAGATCGTGCAGGAGCTGGGAAGCCGAGGAGTGGACTACGAGATCGATGACGGAGGAGGCACCATCCGGGTGCCCTACGACCAGGTGGAGGATCTGCGCCTCCAGCTCGTCTCGGAGGGCATCGTTGCCGGTGGCGAGCCCAAGGGATACGAGCTTCTCGATCAGTTCAAGTTCGGGCTTCCCGAAGGGCTTCAGCTCTTCAACCGCAAGCGCGCCCTGGAGGGTGAGCTGGCGCGCACCATCTCGCGCGTGGCCTCGATCAAGCGGGCCGTGGTGCACATCACGCCGAGCAATCAAACTCCCTATCGTGATCGTGAGCAGCCGGCCAAGGCGTCGGTCATGCTCGAGCTCCAGGGTCCCATGAAGCTCGATCCCTCGCAGATCGCGGGCATCGCTCACCTCATCGCCGGATCGGTGGAGGGGCTCACTGCCGACGAGGTGACCATCCTCGATTCGAAGGGCAACGTTCTCAGCCTCAAGACGGTCGAGATGGGGATGAACGCCGCGTCGCGGCAGCTTCAGATCCAGAAGGAGATGGAGTCCTACCGGGCGGGCAAGTGCCAGGGCATGCTCGACGACGTCTTCGGGGCCGGCATGGTCTCGGTGCGCGTCAGCGCGGAGCTCGACTTCCGCAAGGCGGAGTCCACGATCGAGACCTACGATCCGGACAGCTCCGTCGTGCGCTCCGAAAAGGTCAACAAGTCAGAGACCACCTCGCCGACCCCACCCGGAAGCACCGGAGCCGCCGCCCGTCTGGGCGGCGTGTCTCCCCAGGGGTCGGAGGCCAAGGCCGACAGCAACGAGCGTACGACCGAGTACGACAACAGCCGGACCGTACAGACCACGGTCGAGGACGGGGTCAAGATCAAACGCCTCGCCATCGGTCTGGTCATCGATGAATCCCTGACCGACAAGAGGAGCGATCTGGAGGCCATCGTCAAGAACTCGGTGGGCTTCGACGTGGCGCGTGGGGACACCCTGGACACCATGGTGACCAAGTTCCCGGTCGCGCCCGAGCCACCACCTCCTCCGGGCTTCCTGGAGACCATCGATATCGTGGAGGTCACCCGCTACGCGAGCGTGGTGGTGTCTTTCCTCCTTGCCTTCCTTCTCATCCGATTCCTGGTGGGCAAGGGAAGGAAGGGACTGGCCACCGCGGAGACGGTGATCGGCCTGCCGGCTCGGGGCGAGCGCCTCGCCATCGACGAGGGTGAGGCGCGCGCGGTTCGCGAGCAGGTCATCCGGGCCATCGAGCAGGATCCCGTGGAGGCCTCCAGGCTGCTGCAGGCCTGGTTGGCCGAGGAGGACTAGACGGTGGATCTTACCGGGGCACAGAAAGCGGCCGCATTCCTTCTTGGCGTCGACGCCAAGGTGGCAGCCGAGCTCATCCGTCACCTCGATGACAGCGCGGTGGTGAAGATCGGCAAGGAGATGGTCGAGCTCGGGAGAGCGGGCGACATGGCCCAGGGTGTGTTCAAGGGGGTCCTGGAGGACTTCCACCGGGGCATGAACCCCGAGGGCCTCGACGAACGAGCGGTGGTGAAGTTCCTGCGGGAGACCCTGACCCAGGCTCGAGGCGAGGACAGCGTGGACAAGTTCCTGGAGCGTCTCGGCAAGAGAGAGGAGCGCAGTGTGCCGCTGGCACCGGTGAGCCTCTTCTCTCCCCACCAGCTCGTCGACCTCCTGGAATCGGAGCATCCGCAGGTGGGGGCACTGCTTCTCTCCAGCATGGGATCGGAGACGGCGCTGGGAGTCCTGCAGAACCTGACCGAGGAGAGGAAGCTGGAGCTCTTCCGTCGCATGGCTCTCCTCGATCGTCCCCCTACGGAGATGGCCTGCAAGGTGCTGGCCGAAGTCTGTGATCACCAGGGCCCGGGCGACGACCTCACCACTGCGTTCCAGGACAGCCGCGTGCAGCGCCTCCGCAATCTGGCGGAGATCCTGGTCATGCAGGGGGACTCGATGGACAAGAAGGTCCTGGCCACGGTGGCGGAGACGGACGAAGAGCTCAGCAAGGAGATCACCGAGCTGATGTTCACCTTCGACGACATCATTCTGATCGACAAGAAGTCGATGCAGAAGCTGTTGATGGGCGTGGAGGGGAAAGATCTCTCCATGGCGCTGAAGGCCGCCGGGAGCAAGGTCAAGAAGCACATCCTCGACAATGTCTCGTCGCGCGTTCGGGATCAGATCGAGGAGGAGATGGAGCTTCTGGGGCAGGTCGCCGTCTCGGAGATCCTGGAAGCGCAGCGGAGGATCGCCGAGGCCGCACGCACCCTGATCGAATCGGGTGAGGTCCAGGTCCAGCGAGGAGGTGGAGCGTGACCGCCGATGCGAGCCACCGGGTTCACCTGCATGCCCCCCTGCGGGGAGTCCTCGTCCCGGATGCCCGGGTGGAGGAGGGCCAGATTCCCGATGTCGATCGGGAGCGTGCCGAGGCCGAACGCGCCCGGTCCACGCAGGAGAGGCTGGAGACGTTGTGTGCGGCGCTGTCGGGCATGACCCAGGCCGCCGAGGAGTTCCGCAGTCGCGTAGAGGAGATGGCGACGGAGCTGGGTCAGCATGCGGTGGAGCTCGCTCTGCTCGCCGCTCGCAAGGTCACGCATCAGGAAGTGGAGGGCCGCAAGATCGAGGTGAGTCGCATCATCGAGGGCGTCGTGGCGCATCTGGGAGATCTGGCTACCGGCGGATTCGTGGTGAAGGTCCACCCCGACGACCTGGCCCGGGTGGAGAGGGAGATCTCCGAGCAGGGTGGCATCACCCTTGCGGAGCATCTGGTCCTGCGTGCCGACGAGGGGGCACCGCGGGGAGGCTGCATCGTGGAGACAGGACACGGCAAGCTTCTGGCGGACTGGCGAACCGAGCTGGCAATCCTGGAGGAGGAGATCCTTGGTCGCTCCCTCGCCTGACCGACACTTCGACCTCGACTGGGCCTACCGCGGGATCGAGGCCGCGCGCACGCTCCGCTATCGCGGGCGCATCGACACCGCTTCGGGTGGGGTGCTCACCTGTGCGGGCATGCCGGCGCGGGTGGGTGACGTGGCTCGAGTCGAGGGCGCGGGCTCGGGGGGCGCCTTGCTGGAAGCGGTGGGCTTCCGCGAGGGGCGGGTCGTCTTCATGCCTCTGGAGGATCCGGGACCGGTGGGCCCGGAGTCCGAGGTCGTGCTGCTGGGAAGAGGGCTCTCGGTGCGGGGGGGGCGAGAGCTCATGGGAAGGGTCCTGGACGGCCTGGGGCGACCCCTCGATGGTGGTCCGCCGCCGGCCTCGGGGGGCGACGTTGCCCGGCCCGGCTCTTCGCCGCACCCCCTCACGCGTCGCCCCATCCGGGAGCCCCTCGGCACCGGGGTGTCGTCGCTCGATGGTCTCCTCAGCTTCGGCCGGGGTCAGAGGTTGGGCATCTTTGCCGGAGGTGGTGTGGGCAAGAGCACGCTTCTGGGCAAGATCGCCCGGGAGTCCACGGCCTCGGTCAACGTCATCGCCCTGATCGGCGAACGCGGCCTCGAGGTGCGGTCGTTCATCGAAGACAGCCTCGGGGAGGAGGGGCTGGCCCGGTCGGTGGTGGTGGTGGCGACCTCCGACATGCCGGCGCAGCAGAGATACCGCGCCACCTTCCTCGCGGTCTCGCTGGCCGAGTCCTTCCGCGAGGAAGGGGATGACGTCCTCTTCATCATGGACTCCGTGACGCGATTCGCCACCGCGGTGCGCGAGATCGGCCTCGCTCGTGGTGAGCCGCCGACCATGCGCGGGTATCCTCCGTCCCTCTTCGGGTCGCTGCCCCGTCTCGTGGAGCGCCTCGGCAACTCGAGCGTCGGGACCGCATCCAGCCTCATGACCATTCTCGTCGAGGGAGACGACATGACGGACCCCGTGGCCGACACCATGCGAGCGGTGCTCGACGGCCACGTGATCCTCTCGCGCGACCTGGGTGCGCGCCAGCACTACCCGGCCGTGGACGTCCTGGCCAGCGTCAGCCGGGCCATGTCCGCCATCGTTGACCCTGACCACGCCCGCGCCGCGCGGCGATTCCGGGAGCTGTATGCCACCTACCGGGAGAACGAAGACCTCATCACCATCGGAGCCTATCGGGCAGGGGCCAGCGTCGAGCTCGATCTGGCGGTGAAGCTGCTGCCCCGGATGAACGCATTCCTGCGCCAGGGCACCGAAGAACGACGGACCTTCGCCGAGACGCGCCGGGAGCTCCTGGCCATCATGGAGGAGGCCGGATGAGCCGCAGGTTCCGATTCCGACTCGACAAGGTGCTCCGGGCCCGGCAGCGGACGGAGGACGCCATCCGCCTCGATCTCGCTCGCGTTCATGCGGAGATCCGCGGTGTCCGGAGCAGGATCGAAAGCCTTTCCGGGGGGCTCATCGAGGTCTCCATGGATTCCGTCCTCGCGTTGCCTCACCCGGGCGAATCTCTGAGGCGACACGAGGGAAGGCTCCTGGCCATCGAGGCAAGCATCGATGTCCAGCGAGGGAAGGAGAAGGAGCTCCTCGAGGAGCTGTCGCGCGTGGAGGAGAAGCTCATCCGGGCGAGACGGGACCGGATGGTGGTGGAGCGGCTGAGAGAGAAGCGTCTCCTCCAGCATCGCCTCTCGGAGCAACGAGAGGAGCGCAAGGAGATGGATGAGGTCGCCGTACGACGTCACGTGACCGCGGCCCCTACTCCCTTCACGACGGAGGGCTCGCATCGTGGTTAAGAAGCTCGTCATGATCTTCGCGGCCCTCGTCGTCGGTGGAGGCCTGTTCGTGCTGCTCCTCGGCGTGTTCATGTCGGCCCAGGGCAAGATGGAAGGGGGGCCACTGGCTCTCTTCACCGGACCCGCGGAGAAGTCTCCCGATGGTCCGGAAGGGTCGCAGGGATCCGAGGGTGTCACGGATGGTACGGCGCAGGCCGGAGACAGCGGTGAGCCCGCTCCCGCGCCCGACGTGGAGGATCTCCCCACTCCCGACGAGGAGGCGGCGGCATTGCGTCAGCAGAAGGTCAAGGAGATGGAGACCGTCCGGAAGTCGCAAGAGAGCAGGGCCTACACTCCCGACGGGGAGCTGCGCCATCTGTCGGCACGGGTGTTCCAGATTCCCAGCCCCTTCTCGGAGGAGGAGCTGGCGACGCTGATCGACGAGCTGCAGGGTGGGCTCGACCAGGTCAGGAACAAGGACCAGATGCTGAGCGACGAGAGGGACGAGGTGGCGCGCATCCGCCTGGATCTCGATGCCCGACGCCAGGAGCTGGAGAGATCTCTGAAGGCCATCGAGACCCTGAGCAAGGAGGTGGAGGCAGACAAGGCTCGCCTCTACAAGACCGTGACCGTGCTCAAGTCCTCGGAGGAGACCAGCCTCAAGAACCTGGCCAAGATCTACGAGGGGATGGCCCCACAGAGCGTGTCCAACAGCCTCCTCAAGATGGATGACGCCGAGTCGGCAAAGATCCTTTCACGGATGAACCCGCGGGCTGCCGCGGAGGCCCTCTCCGTCATGGATCCGGAGCGGGCAGCGAGCCTGTCGCTCATGCTCAAGAACATCATCAGGGATCGTGATCTCGAACGGGAGCCGTAGAAAGCGGAGCTGACCATGGACCTGGCAACCATCATCGGCCTCACGGCGGGGCTTGGCATCATCGTCTTCTCGATTCTGTCGGGAGCTGGTGCCGAGGTCTTCCTCCACGTACCCTCCCTCGCGCTCGTGGCGGGAGGGACGCTCTCGGTGACCATGATCTACTTCCCCCTGAATCAGGTTCTCGGGGTGGTGACGATCATGAAGAACACCTTCCTCTTCAAGCTGCCCTCCATCCGGGTCGAGATCGATCGGATGGTCAACTTCGTGAACCTGGTCCGGAGGGAGGGATTGCTCGCGCTGGAGGACAAGCTTGCCGACGTGAAGGATCCCTTTCTGGCCAAGGGGCTGCGTCTGGTCATCGACGGCTTCCCTCCCGAGGCCGTGCGCCAGATCCTGAACATCGAGCTCGATTTTCTCCAGGAGCGCCACAAGTCCGGAAAGGTGATCCTGGAGACCATGGGGGCGGCTTCCCCCGCGTTCGGCATGATCGGGACCCTCATCGGGCTGGTGCAGATGCTCCAGCAGCTGTCGGATCCGAGCCAGATCGGCGCGGGTATGGCGGTTGCCCTTCTCACCACGTTCTACGGGGCCATCTTCGCCAACCTGTTCTTCCTTCCCATGTCGGGAAAGCTGGAGGCTCGGGACAAGGAGGAGGCCCTGGTGCGCAGCATCATGATCGAGGGGATCCTCTCCATCCAGGCCGGTGACAAGCCGTTCGTCATGCAGGAGAAGCTCAAGTCCTTCGTCTCGCCCAAGGTCAGGAAGCTCGTGGAGAACTGATGGGAAAGAAGAAGGAGCACCCGCCGTGCAAGGAGGAGAAGACCAACAAGTGGCTGGTCACGTTCGCGGACGTGATCACGCTCTTGATGACGTTCTTCATCTTCCTCTGCACCTACGCCACCCTCGAGACCTCCAATCTGGAGCAGGTGCAGGCCTATCTGGTCAGCTCCCTGGGAATCGTGGGCAACAAGGGAATGCACGACCGCGACGCCCGGCAGGAGGAGTCCTTCTTCCCCACCAACCCGGAGAGTCACGAGGATGGCAAGGTGGCGAAGAAGGGGCAGGAGACCCTGGGCACGAGGCTCGATCTCCTGGCCCGGAAGTGGGAAGCGGACACCGTGGTGGATTTTCGCAAGCTGCAGCCGAAGGTGGAGATGCACCTCGTGCGGTGGATGGCGTTCGATCCCGACTCGGACGTGATACCGCCTCACCACCGCGACTTCATCGACGATCTCGCCCTCGTCATCAGACAGCACTCCTGTCGGGTCGTGGTCCAGGGCTACTCCGATGATCGCTCGGATATCGACCTCCAGGATGACGAAGGGTATCGCGTGGCGGCGAGCCGGGCTCTGAACGTGGCCCTATACATGATCGAGAGTGGCGATCTGAACCCGGGGCTGGTGACCGTGGAATCGTTCGGGCGCTACGCACTGCAGAGTCGCGACGAGGCGCCACTGGAGAGGGCGAAGAACCGATCCGTGGGCTTTCTCATCTCGAGTACGGACAGGAAGGACAAGAAATAGTGGCCGAAGAGCACAAGGAGCCGACCGGAGAGCAGGAGGCCAAGGGACTCCCTCCGCTTCTGAAGGAGAAGGAGCTTCCGCCGAAGAAAAACCCCCTCGGGTACCTCGTCTCCTACTGCGACACCATGACGCTGTGCCTGACCTTCTTCATCATCCTCAGCACCATGGCCGAGGAGCAGCAGACCCTGGCCTTTCAGACGGGGATCGGGTCGTTCCGGACCGCCATCAAGACCCTGGGGCTGGCCGGAATCCTGTCCAAGAGCACCCGGGCGGTGGAGAAGGACTTCCTGGACCCCGCCGCCACCTCCCTGGTTCCTTTCGTGGACAAGGAGCTTCGCTTCAAGGTGGACGCCGACACGTCCGATCCTGGATACAGGAGCCTGGCCGCGGACGCAGCTTCGTACCTCGAAAAGGGATACGACGTGTGGGTCCCCACCGGGATCTCGTTCGAGCCGGGGCAAGGAAAGCTCGGCGACGCGGATGTGATGCGCATCGATCGTCTGACGGAGCTCATCGACAAGCTCAGGGGAACGTTGCAGATCGTGGGGACGGCCTCGCCGGAGGACGGAGACCTGCAGACGGGCTACCGGTTGGCGCTCGATCGGGCCATGCAGGTCTACCAGGTGGTGAGGATCCACTCCGAGATCATGGAGGGAGACGTCACCATCCGGGCCTACCGCTGGCCCTCGGTGGACAAGGCTCCGCCGAAGGGGTCCCGGACCGTGGATATCATCGTGCACAGGCCTTAGGAACGGATCAGGAGCAAGGATAATGGCCGAGAAGGACGAGGCACGGGTAGCGCCCAGGGGAAAGGGCAAGTTCCTCATCTTCGGCTCGATCGGGCTCGTGGTCGTCGTCGCATCGGCGGCGGTGACGAGCTTCTTTCTGCCAGGAACTTCGAGTGGCGAGGATGGCGCCGAGGGCAAGAAGACCCAGCAGGCGAAGGAGAAGCCCAAGGGACCGGAGTCCTGGGGCGAGGGAACGGTCGAGCTCACGGACATCCTGGTGAACCTGGCCGGGACCAGTGGCCGTCGCTATCTCAAGATGGCGCTCATGCTCGAGTTCAAGGCGCCCGATCCGGCCACGATCATCCTCCAGTCCGAGGCCCGGAAGGCGGAGCTGAGGGACAGTCTCATCACCTTGCTTTCGGGAAAGACCCTGGAGTCCCTGGACGGATCCGACAACAAGAACCTTCTCAAGCTCGAGATCATCGAGCATCTCGGGCCCATCCTCTTCGAGAACCAGAAGGGGAGAATCGAGTGGGTCTACTACAAGGATTTCCTCACCCAGTGAGGGAGCGGAATCGATGCGGGCCAAGCTGGAGCAGAACGAGATCGAAGCCCTCCTGGAGGTATTCCAGAAGGAACGTCGCAACCCGGCGGGAGTGGCCCTGTCTCCCGGCGATGTGCGCGACTACGATCTCTGCGATCCCATGCGGTTCAAGAGGGCCGAGCTGGAGAGGCTGCGCAACTCCATGGATCGGGTCTCCGAGCGCATTCTCGGGCGTCTGGGCGAGAATCTGAGCCTCGACCTCACGGGCGAAGTCCTCGAGGTCCTCCAGGTATCCATGGGCAAGCTGAAAGGCGAGGTGTCGGAGTCGGGATACCTCATGCCGTTCTTCGTGGAGGGAAGCGTGGTCCCGGCGTTTCTGGCCGTCGACTGCGCGCTGGCGTCGCTCCTGGTGGAGAGAGTGATGGGGGGGCAGGGAATGCCGCTGGAGGGTTTCTCGCCCTCGCTCCTGAGCTGCCGCCTTCTCGATCGGATCCTCGGTGAGCTCGTCTCCTTGATCGGAGATGCGGCGCGACCCCTGCTGGAGATCTCTTGCCGGATGCCGACTCCCGAGGAGTCCGCGCTGCTGGCGGAGAATCCGCTCGGGGATGCCGTCTCCTACCTCCGCGCAGCGGTGGGGGTGAAGGAGGAGCGGTGGACGGCCGAGCTGCGGGTCGCTCTTCCCGCGTCGTTCCTCGAGGGGCGGCTGGGGGTGATCGATGAGGCTCCGGCCGAGAAGAAGCCCGAAGATCCGGCGCGGAGTCAAAGAAAGCTCGAGGAGATGAGCCGGCTGCAACTCGATGTGGACGTGACTCTCGGACACGGTCAGATCACCGGGAACGAGCTCCTGTCCCTCCAGGAGGGAGACGTGATCCTGCTGGATCGTGTGGTGGGATCCATGGTGGAGATCGCCGTGCAGGGACAGCCGCGTTTCCTGGGTCGCATCGGGAAGCAGAAGAAACAAGTGGCCGTGATGATCCTGGGTCCCATCGAGGACTAGTCCAGTGCGGGAGGACGACAGATGAGTGTGGATGCCCCCAAGGAGCCTTCGGAGGAGCAGCCGCAGGAGCAGGGCGGCGAGAAGCCGGGCGCACCAGCCAGGGAGACTCCGACTTCCGGGCAGGCCGGCCAGACTTCCTCTGGCAAGGCGACCGAGGACCAGCCAGGTGATGTGGACGTCAAGGGAGTGGAGCTGGGAGAGATCTCGTCGGCGGAGCCTCCCGAGGTTGCGGGCAACAACCTCGGCATGCTTCTCGACATCCCCATCCCCGTCACCGTCGAGGTGGGGCGCACGCGCGTCCAGCTCGAGGAGCTCCTGCAGCTCGGCAAGGGTTCCGTGCTCCGGCTCGACAAGAAGGTCGGCGATCCCGTCGACCTGCTCCTCAACGGCAAGAAGGTGGCCCAGGGCGAGGTGGTGGCGGTGGACGAGCAGCTCGGGATCCGCATCACCCGGGTGCTCAGCGACGAGGTTCCGAGGAGTCCTCAGGGTTGACCCCGAGCGAGAGGACGACGGCTCCCTCACCGACCAGGGCATCAGCCTCAGCAACGTGGTGGTGCTCGACGTGAGGTAGAGCCGGCCGGGGGTAGCGGCGATAAGACGTTACCCGCAAATAGTTTGTGCTCGCCAGCGCGCGTCCGGGCGGATTCGATCCGTCCGGACGAGAACCCTCCTTGACTCCGGTCGCTCTTCTCAGAATAATGCGTCCATGCCGTACGCAGAGGACATTCACCTCCCGCCTTTCGGGTGACGCCGCTCCTGATGGAAGTGGCGGGTCCGATTCCACCTATCATTTCGATCCGGCAAGGTTCTCTGCACAACGTATGGCGTTCACGCATCGCGGCTGTCTCAGCCTCCCGATGACGCGCGACGCACCCCCAGGAAAACTCATCCGCTCCCTTGCTGCCTCTTCCGCGTTCCCCGATCCGGGAGAGAGGCCAGGGAGGCCACCACGAGGACGTGAGCAATGATTCGTGAATTGAAGAAGGTATCCGGCGGCATCCTGATGGCGACCCTCGTTGCCTTGCTGTCTTCCGGCTGCCAGCAGACCCAGCCCACGAGGGCTTCCGCTCCGAGCATGGCCGCCGACGCCAAGCACATGGCCATGAGCACCGAGGCCACGACGCCTCGCTCGTTCCGCTTCACCTACACCGTGAAGGTGCCCGCGCCTCCCCCGGGTACCCGGCAGCTCGATGTCTGGGTGCCTCTTCCCATGAAGGACCCCGGCGTGCAGGAGGTGACGAACCTGAAGACCTCGGTCAACGGGGACGCCTCGATGGGAAAGCGCACCACCGACTCCAGGTATGGAAACTCGATGTTCCACTACTCGGGGCCGGCGCCCACCGAGGAGACCGTGATCTCGTGGACGGCGACCATCAACCGGTATCCGGACGTGGGCCAGGGAACGTTGCCCATGGCGGCGCAGTACCTGAAGCCGAATCGACTCATTCCCCTGGATGGAGAGGCCCGTCGGATCGCTCAGGTTCTGGGTGCGGATCGTACCACGACACCGCTGGACGTCCGGGCCAAGCTCATCTATGACGACGTGCTCGGGGCCATGTCGTACGACAAGGCGGAGCCCGGCTACGGGTTTGGCGACTTCGATCGATCGGTCAAGGTCTGCAAGGGCAACTGCACCGACTTCCATGCCCGCTTCATCGGTACGGGAAGGGCGGCGAAGATCCCCTGCCGGTTCACCATGGGTATTCCCATGAAGGCCGATGCCTCGGGTACCTACAACAGCTACCACTGCTGGGCTCACTGGTATGACGGTCGGAGCTGGCGCCCGGTCGACATCTCCGAGGCGGACAAGATCGTCGACAAGGATCCCGAGGGTGCGGAGAGGTTCTTCGGCCACCTCGACGTGAACCGCATCGCGCTGTCGTTCGGTCGCGACCTCGTCCTCTCCCCTCCGCAGCAGGGTGCACCGCTCAATTACTTCGTCTTCCCCTATGCCGAGGCAGATGGCGCGGAGCTGCCCATGGACAACAGTATGTGGGAATTCCGCTACGAGAACATCCAGCCGTAGTCGTTCAGGCTTCATCGCCAGTACCAAAGTCAAGAGGGAGTGACACCGTATGACCAGCACGAACACTCTGACCCAGGCATCCGGTTTGTTGATCGTGGCGCTCGTCCTGGCCGCCCCGGCAGGAGCGACCCCGAGCTCGAGCGGGACGATTCCCGCGCCACCCGGCGGCGCACGCTTTGCGTTCGAGGGCGGCAGTGACGAGAAGGAGACCTACCCCGAGTGGAACGAGTTCAAGGGGAACCGATTCCGTCTCTACGGGTTTCCCAGGCTCGACCTCATCTACACCGATTCGCGTCTTTTTCCCAACAACCAGTTCCCATTCTGGGTGGTCTCCGAGGACCCGACGGTGCAGCCGAAGGACAATGACGAGGAGCTGGACACCCACGCCCGGCTGACCCGGCTGGGTGTCGAGATCCTGCGGGACTCCATTCCGCGCTGGGAATCGGCACGTCTGACCGGAAAGATCGAGATCGACTTCCAGAACGGAGGGAGCGAATCGCGCGAGGCTGTCCGCATGCGCCACGCCTACCTCAAGGTGCAGGACGAGTGTGGATTCAGCATCCTTGCCGGTCAGACCTGGGATACGATCTCCCCGCTGTATCCCAGCGTCAACTCCGACAGCCTGATGTGGAACGCGGGCAACCTGGGAGACCGGCGGCCCCAGCTTCGCTTCGGCTACGAGACGCCGACCTCGGGCGCCGGCAGCATGCTCATCGAGTTGGCGGTGGCCCGCCAGGGCGCCATCAACAACCGGGACCTCGACGGCGATGGCACCGCCGACGGCATCGATTCGGGAAAGCCCCAGCTCCAGGGCAGGGCAGGCCTGATCAAGGTCTCCGATTGTATCGACGCCGGGGTGTGGGGACTCTATGGATGGGATGATGTCGACACCAGGATCGGCGGCGAGAACCAGTTCATCACCAGTGGCATCGGTGCCGACGTCAAGGTGGGTGTGAGCGAGACCGTCACCCTCGCCGGTGAGATCTGGGCAGGTCGGAATCTCGACGACGCCCGCGGCGGCATCGGCCAGGGCGTGAACGTCGTCACCGGTGAGGAGATCCACTCCCGGGGCGGATGGGCCGAGGTCAAGATCAAGCTGGCCCCCGCCTACACCGTCGCCGCCGGCTTCACCATCGATAATCCGAGCGACACCGAGATCGATGCGACCACCAGTGGCGGCGCTCGCGAGAAGAACCGGGCCCTCTACCTGTCCAACCACTTCGACCTCGGGGGTGGTCTCAAGGCCGGTCTGGAGTACATCAACTGGCGCACCACGTACGCCAACGGGCTGGACGCCGGAGATGCCAACCGGGTCAACTTCTGGACGAGCTGGACGTTCTGAGACTCGATGCTGGACCTCCAGGGAGGGACCCGGGCCGTGCTCGGGTCCTTCCCTCTGGTCGGCGGGTGGAATCTGCGATAGGCTGGGGGAAACCAGCCCTTCCCTGGGACCGGGTCTCCATCCACCGCGAGAGGTCGTTTCATGATGTTGCTACGCAGCTTTCGCGTCATCTCCCTTGCCTTCCGTTGCCTTCCCTTCCTTCTGGCCCTGCTGGTATCGCCCGGGCTTTCCCAGTCCGTCGTCGGTAAGGCGGCTCCACCCCCCGATCCCGAGGGCCACCAGGTCTGGTGTGGGACCGAGCGAGGTCTGGCCGAGCGCGTCCTCGCCCGGCACCTCCGTAATGTCGAGGAGACGGGAGCCATCGATTCGCGGCTCGGTCCCAACGATCGGGACCTCGGCGAGATCGCGGTGCTCGATGACGACGGCACCCTGGTGGTGAGCGGAACCACCGACTCCTTCGCCATCACCCAGAGGTTCTACCTGAGCCATCCCGACTACTGGGACTTTATCGTCATCTTCACCAACACCAACACCTCACCCGAGGCCGGTTTCGCGTTCGAGCTCAACGTCAAGGGGCTGGTGGGAGGGATCGGCTACGAGAACTTCTTCGGTCTCAACTCGTTCAACAACGCTCCCGACTTTGCCTTTCCCACCACCCGGCTGGGAAGCCTCCTCAACATGAACAGCCTCATCCGCTACAGCGGACCCGAGAACTGCATCTCCGGGTTCCCCGGATGCGTGACCGGCACCGAGGTCATGGGGCAGGAGGCCGGTCACATGTTCGGCTCCTTCCTCCAGGCCAGCAATGCCGACGTGCTGGGCCGAGGGGAGGCGCACTGGTCCTTCTTCTACGACACCGAGGCGTCGGTGATGGAGGGGAACACCTGGCAGCAGGCCGGCAGCAACTTCACCACCATCGCGTCCTTCAACAACCTCGGGCAGATGGATGAGTACTACTGGGGACTGCGAGCCGAGGCGGATGTGACCCATCCGGGATTCGTGGTCATCAACCCCAGCCCCGCCATTTCCGACTCGACGTTTCCTCAGGAAGGCCAGTCGTTCACGGGGACCCGGGTCGACGTGGGGATCACGAACTTCGTGGCCGAGAACGGTCCCCGGGTGCCCCATGCCGGAGAGTCGCCGCGCGACTTCAACTACGCCTACATCCTGGTCGTGCCCCAGGGGACGGACCCATCCCAGGCCGATCTCGACGAGATCAACGCCTTCCGGACCTCGTGGGAGACCTACTTCTCGCTCCAGACGGAGGGGCTGGGAACCGCCGACACGGCCCTCACCACGGCCGAGTTCAGCGCCGACGTGACGGAGGGCATCGGCCCCCTCACCGTCCAGTTCACCGACGCGTCGTTCGGGAACATCACGAGCCGGATGTGGGACTTCGGAGACGGGATGAGCTCGGGTGCCGTGAACCCCGGCCACCTCTACTCGGCTCCGGGCCGCTACTCGGTGAGCCTCACCGTCACCTCGCCGACGGCCACCCGGACCACCACGAAGACCGATCTCATCGTGGTGGGAGAAAGAGCCCCCTTGATGGATGATTTCGAGGGCGCGAGCTCGGGCTTCGCCGTCGGCGATCCCGGCGATACGGCGACGGGGGGCATCTGGATCCGCCGGGATCCGAATCCCACCTTCGAGCCGGCCACGAACTTCGTTCCCCAGCCCGATGATGACAACACGCCCGGAGCGGGATTCCGCGCCTACGTCACCGGGAACGCCCTCAACGCGGGACCGGAAGACGACGATGTGGATGGCGGAGTGACGAGTCTCGTCTCGGATGTGTTCGACCTCGATGGCGAGACCTCGGCTGCCCTCGTGTACCATCGCTATGGCTACAATCGCGACATGTCGTCCGCGGACGGCCTGTCGGTGGATCTGTCCAATGACGGCGGGTCGACGTGGACGACCATCGATTCCACGGCGGCACTTTCCCCCGCGTGGGGGCGTAGGGTCGTCGATCTGGACGGCATCCTGGCCTTTACCGACCAGATGCGGCTGCGCTTCCAGGCACGGGACGACGGCGTCGACGGGGAGCTCGAGGTGGCCATCGACGACGTGGCCGTCCTCACCACCGCGCCGGGGCCCGGGAGCACCTGCAACCTCGCCGTCCTTTCCGCGGTGGTCGACTTCGATCCCTCGACGGGCGTCATCGACCCCGGGCCGGGGGCCATGGGGCAGGAGCTCGACGTCGTGCTCTCGGTCCGCAACGACGGCGACCTCCCGGTGACCTCGGCCGATGTCTCGGCCACGGCGACGCTGGGACCGCTCGTGGTGACCCGGGGCGCGACCGTTACCGATTTCGACGCCGGAGTCGGAGGCGACCAGGAGCTCGCGCCGGAAGCGACCACGACGGTGCGGATCTCCTTCGAGGCGCTTTCTCTCGAGCGCTGCGGGGTCTACTCGCTGGCGGCCGGACACGATGGATCGGCTCTCCTGTGTCGTGACGGCGCCGGTACGGTGACCGGGGATCAAAGCCCGGGAGATGATCAGGCGCCCGGGCCCCCCTCGTTCTTGCTCGAGCTCGGCACCCTCACCCTCGACGTGAGGCCCGAATCCGAGGTCGTGGAGTCGGCGGCCAGCGAGAGGGTCAAAATCGACACCACGATCCAGGGCTTCACGTCCGGTTTGCCGCCGGTGATGGTCGAGGTCTCGTTCGATCTGGTCGACGGCAACGATCCCGATACGGTGCTCCTGGCCGACGCCCGACCGCCCCATACGCGAACCGTGCAGACCGGAGTGAGCCGGATGACGACGATCCGGGTGGGAGTGAATGCGATGCCCGCATTGCCGCAGGGTGTCCCCATCCGGGTGCGGATCACCCTCGTCGATACGGTCACGGGAGATGCCTGCATCGTGGCGCTCTCGGATCCCTTCATCATCACGGGATGAGATCGCGGCTCCGGCTCCCTCTGGCACTCGTCCTGCTCGTGGGAGCCGGAGCACTCCCTGCTCTGGCCGGCCATCCCGTTTTCATCACCCTTTCCTTCCGCGAGGCACGGCCCCTTGCTCTCGTCTCCACCCCCCCCGGTGCTTCCTTCCTGACCGACCGGAGTGTCGAGCCGGTGGCGGCGACGGTGACGCTGGCCCGGAGGGCCCGGATCACCGATCTCCGGCGCATCGTCCTCGTGGGCACGGAGACGTGCCAGCTCCGGGTGCTGAGCCGCTGGCCGGAGGGGACGGTGCGCGAGGTCCTCGTCGTGGCCGAGGTCGACCTCGACGAGACGGGAAGGAGGGAGGGCCTTGTCCTCACCCAGGGAGCGACCAACGGGAACGGGCCTGCGCTGGCCGTGCAAGAGGGCGACGGCATCGTCATCGATACGGGAAGCGTCCGCGTGATCACTCCTGGCGATGGTGAAGGCGTCCTGCTGACCTGGGACGGCGCAGATCACGCTACCCCCGTCTCGATCACTCTCCGGAACCCGGGCGAGAGCTTCCCGCCCCTTCGCATCGTGGAGGAGGGTCCTCTCCGCTGCACGGTGGTGGCCGGTGCAGGGAACACCGAGGAGGTGCGGATCGAGATGGTCAGGGGGAGGTCGGAGATTCGCCTCGTGTCGTCGCGTCCCCTGGCCATCTCTTGCCACGAGGTCTTCTCTGCGGAGCGGAGCCGGCTCCGCGTCGAGGAGGGTGACGGAGAGCGTGTCCTCGAGTCGGTGGCGTTGAGACATCCCGAGGGCTGGGCCGTGGTCGCCACCTCCTGGCTCGACGATCCGGCGCGAGGGGAGCTCGCGATCGAAGAGGGAGAGCTCGTGACCCTCCCTCCCGGTGTCGAGCACCTCGTCGATCTTCACAGCCACGGGGATCCCCTTCGCGGAGCCATCCGACTCGCCTGTCCGATCGTGGCCGAGGTCCGGGAGATCACCGAACACGAGCGCGCGGGAGACCCGGGTGCGGTGGCGTTCCGGATGGAGGAGGACGCGGCAAGAGGGAAGTTGCAGGACATCCTTCTCCTCGTTCTGGGAGCGGGTATCCTTGTCCTGGGGACGATCCTCTGGAGAGGAGCGAGAAGGAAGTGAACGACGTGATCCTGATCTCGGGGCTCATCGCGCTCCTGCTCGCCGGTGTTCCGGGCTGCGGAGACGGCGACCCTCCGTCGAGCGAGGCGGCCAGCACCGGGGAGTCGTGGACCTGGACCGCCATCACCCGGGGCGGGAGCTTCGAGGTACGGGCGCGTCCCTTGCCCGTGCCCTTGCCCCTCAACGAGCACTTCGCGCTGGAGGTGGAGGTGCGGCCCCTGGCCGGGGGAAGCTCCGTCGAGGGGCTCGAGCTGCGGGTCGGCGCCGACATGCCCGCTCACGGCCACGGCATCAACACCGAGCCCGAGATCATGAAGACGGGGGCGGGAACATTCCGGGTGGAGGGGCTCCTCTTCCACATGCCCGGCGCGTGGGAGCTGGTTCTGGACGTCGTCGCCGCGGGCAAGACGGAGCGCGCGGTGGTGCCCCTCGTGCTCGAGTGAGCGGGGATGAACGTGCGACGATCGGTGATGTCCTGGACGTATGTGTCTCTGGCGATGCTCGCAGGAGCCTCGTGCCGGGGCGAGGATCGAGACAGGGATCCGGGGTCCTCCGGGCTCACCACTGAAGAGATCGTGAAGGTGCTCGAGCTCTCTCCTCTGCCTCCCCTCCCCGTGAGCCCGACCAACCGCTTCGCCGACTCCGACGCGGCGGCGCGCCTCGGGCAGAGGCTCTTCTTCGACGGGTCGCTGTCGGCGAGCGGCGAGATCTCGTGCGCCACCTGTCACGATCCGGGGCTGGGCTTTGGCGACGGAAAGCGGGTCTCGGAGGGCATCGGCACCATGACCCGGAACGCCCAGGCGCTCTGGAACGTTGCCCACCAGCGCTGGTTCTTCTGGGACGGACGGGCCGATTCCCTGTGGGCCCAGTGCCTCCAGCCCCTCGAGCACCCGGACGAGATGGGAGCGACCCGCACGGGTCTCGCGAGGCGTGTCGTGTTGGACAAGGATCTGCGAGCCGAGGTCGAAGCCGCACTCGGTCCCTTGCCCGATCTCGATCCGGAAGAGCTTCCCGGGGAGGCACGGCCGGTGCAAGGGAACGGGCGCCATCCCCATCATGTGGCCTGGATGGGCATGACGGACGAGCAGCGCCGCGGGGTGAACCTCATCTTCGCCTCCCTCGGCAAGGCCCTCGAGGCCTACGAGCGCCGGATCGTCTCCAGCGGCTCGCCGTTCGATGACTTCGTCCTGGGCTTGCGCGAGGGAGACCCCGAAAAGATCTCGGCGCTCTCGACCTCGGCCCGGAGGGGGCTGCGGATCTTCGTGGGGAGGGGCCAGTGCACGCTCTGTCACACGGGTCCCATCCTCAGCGATCGCGAATTTCACAACATCGGGCTCGATCGCCAGGAAGGAGCTCCCATCGATACCGGGCGCTACGACGGGGTGCCGCTGGTGCGGGCCGATGGTTTCAACGGCCTCGGCGAGCTCAGCGATGACCGGAGCACGGAGAGCAACCGCGGCGTGCGCTACGTGGCGCAGAAGCCGAACAACCTCGGCGAGTTCAAGACGCCGACCCTGCGCAATGTGACTCTTACCGCTCCCTACATGCACGACGGAAGGTTCGCGACGCTGGAGGAGGTCGTGCGCTTCTACTCGCGGCTCGACCAGGAGCCGGCCCTCGGTCACCGCGAGGAGACCCTCGTGCCGCTCCACCTCACCGAAGCTGAGATCGCCGATCTGGTGGCGTTTCTCGAGAGCCTGACCGGGGAGCCGCTGGACGAGGGGTTGGTCGGGAGACCGCAGTAGCGTTCTCACGGAATCCAGGCGACGATTTCGGCCTGGCCCACGAGCTTGACCTCGAGGCGAATGGGCGGGTCGGCGTCCTTTCCCGGGTGTTCCCAGAGAAACGAGTAGACGCCGTCCTCGGGGGCCTTGAAGTCGACGGCGCCCTGGCTTCCCTCGCTCCTGCCGTAGACGAGGATCTGCTCTCCCTTGTGGGTGTGGGCATCGACGAGAAGCTTGCCGTCGGCCTTGAAGTCGCCGGTGACGCGGCCTCCCTTCTTCATCCGGAAGTCGACCTCGGCGCACATGCCGGCGGGGACGAGCCAGATTCTCTGGCCGGCGACGCCCTGCTCGGGGGCGCCCGCGTCTCTGCCCTCGATGCGGGCGGAGGGCGGGGCGTGGGGAGGCTGGGGCGCGGTGGCCGGTTCCGGTGCGCGGTCGGAGGGCGGCGATGGAGTCTCTTCCGGGCAGCCGGGCAGGAGAAGGGCGAGGAGGAGGAAAGAGATTGCGCTCGGGACCGCGAATCCGGCTCTCCGTGTCGTCATGTGGCGGTGCGATGGCAATTCCGCGTCCTCTGCAATCCGGCTCCCCGTACCTCCCGGGCCCCGATCCTACCAGACCGTCGCCTTCCCGGTGGGGGCGGGCTATGATGGGGCGACGAGCAGGCCGCTGAGGCACGGCGCCGTCCCCCATGCTTTTCAACACCTTCGAGTTCTGGATCTTCCTCCTGGGCGTGCTGCTCCTCGTCCATCTCCTTCCCCATCGCGGCCAGAACCGGGTGCTGCTCGTCGCGAGCTATCTCTTCTACGCCGCCTGGGACTGGCGTTTTCTCTTCCTGCTCTTCCTCTCCACCGTGGTCGACTTCGTGGCGGCCCACTTCGCCGGGCCTTCTCGATCCACGCGGACGCGCAAGGGGGCGGTGGCGATCAGCGTCGTGGTCAACCTGGGGATCCTCGGCGTCTTCAAGTACTACGACTTCTTCGTGACGGGACTCTGCGAGCTCGTCGGCGCCGGATCGACCGAGGTCTGGCTTCTCGGCGTCGTGCTCCCCGTGGGCATCAGCTTCTACACGTTCCAGTCCATCGGCTACACCGTCGACGTGTACCGGGAGCGGCTCCCTTGCCAGAGGTCGTTCCTCGACTTCTCCCTCTACGTCTCGTTCTTTCCCCAGCTCGTGGCGGGACCCATCGAGAGAGCGGAGAGGCTGCTTCCGCAGATCGAGAAGCCGCGCCGGGTCACCGCCGAGGGTCTCGAGTCGGGGGCCTGGCTCATCGCCTGGGGACTCTTCAAGAAGGTCTTCATCGCCGATGCCCTCGCTCATCCCGTTGACGCCGTCTTCGCCACGGGGGATCCGACGGGGCCCTGCGTCTATCTGGCTCTCGTCGCCTTCGCCGTCCAGATCTACTGCGACTTCTCGGGCTACACCGACATCGCCCGGGGAGTCTCGCGCTGGCTCGGCTTCGAGCTCATGGAGAACTTCGATCGTCCCTACGTGGCGGCGAGCCCGGCCGAGTTCTGGAGAAGGTGGCACATCAGCCTCTCCACCTGGCTTCGCGACTACCTCTATGTTCCCCTGGGTGGCAACCGCCGAGGGCGCGCCAGCACCTACCGGAACCTCTTCCTCACCATGGTTCTCGGAGGGCTCTGGCACGGCGCGCGTCTCAATTTCCTTCTCTGGGGGCTCTACCACGGTCTTTTGCTCGCCCTCCAGAGGGCGTTTCTGGGCAAGGCAGAGCCCGGTGCCACCCGTCGCGGTCGCGTGGTGGGGGTCGTGGTGACCTTTCACTTGACGCTGCTGGGGTGGCTGCTGTTCCGGGTGGAGACGATGCAGCAGCTCGGGCGGATGGTGCGCGGCCTCGCCTTCTCGTGGGAGTTCTCCGGGGCGGCGACGAGGATCCTGATCACGATGGTGCCCCTCGTCGTTCCCCTCCTCGTGGTGGAGATCGTCCAGGGGAGGGCCCGGACGAGCGAGATCTTCCCGCGTCCTGGGTGGCCGGCCCGGGCCTTCGTGTTCGGCCTCTTGCTGTCGGCGGTGCTTCTCCTCAACCGGGGGGCCTCGACCCCATTTCTCTACTTCCAGTTCTGATCCGGGAGGTTCCTTGACCCACGACGTGACCACCACCGGTTTCTTCCGGGAGCTCGCGAGGTTCCTGTCCTGGCGGACCCTGCCGTCGCTTCTGCTCATGGCGCTCGCCCTCGAGCTCCTGGCGCGGGCCTCGCCCTTTCTGGTGGGCAAGTACGTCCACCAGCCGTTCCTGCGTTCGGTGCGCCGGCCCGAGCTCCTGGCCGAGCCCGAGTACACCGATCGCGAGGTCACGTTCTTCGTCAACGAGAGGGGTGCTCGCGGCTCGCTGTCGAGGAGGGGCGCGCCCCGCATCGCGATCCTGGGGAGCAGCACCAGCGCCGACTCGCAGCTCCGGCAGGACGAGAGCATGGGCGAGAGGATCGGTGCGCGCCTGGGAGGGGTGCCCGTCGACAACTACGCCTCCGACGGATCCTTTCACCGCGAGACCGCGCTCGTGCTCGAGGAGCTGGCCGGGAGCGGCGAGCGGTATGAGGTCGCGATCGTGATGACAGAATTCCACGAGGAGCCGGCGAGTGATCACGAGCGACGGGCGTTTCGCTACTGGGGTCAGTGGGCACCCCGGGACGGGTGGATCCAGGCCGACTGGCTCCTCTCGGCCCGCATCGAGGTCCAGGTCCGTCGCGAGCCGCGCGTGGACGGGATCTTGAAGGCTTTCGGCCTCATCGGCCCCTCGGAGCAAGAGGGGTACTGGGAGAGGGTGCGCGGGGAGAGGGAGAGGCGGCTCTCGGGAGGAATCCCGTACTCGGATGCCGTGCCTTCCTTTGACGAGGATCGGGTGGAGCGCATCCGGGAGGCGGCCCGGCGGATCTTCGTCCCCGCCCGGGCTCTGGCCGACGAGGTCCTTTTCCTTTGCCAGCCCATCGCCTACGATGAGGACGAGCTCGAAGGGGTCTCCGAGCGGTGGTGTCGACTTCGGCCCGCCCCGGATGATCCGAACAAGGTCCGGAGCAATCGGTCCATGGCCCTGGAGGTCAGGGAGAAGAATCGCCTCATGGCCGAGGTGGCAATAGAGATGGGTGTCCGGGTCTTCGACCTCGATGCGGGGATTCGCCCTCATCTGAAGGAGACGGACGACCTCTTCTATGACCGCTGGCACTTCCTGCCCCGGGGGGCCGACCTGGCGGGGCGCCTCGTGGCCGACGAGCTCCTGAGGGTGGTTCCGGAACGGATCCGGGCCCGAATCCTGCTAGAATCCAGGGCCCGAAGGTCTCCGTGAGACCGTGAAAACGCCGAGCCCCCGAAGCAAGGAGTCTCTCCGATGATCGCGACCGCTCTTACTGCTCTTCTCTTGATTCCCGCCACGCTCGCCACCGGAACCGAGGTCGGCTGGCGCACCGACGGCACCGGCGCCTACCCCGACAGCCGGCCCCCCGTCGAGTGGAGTGAGAGCCAGAACGTGGTCTGGAAGACCGATCTCGGGGGCTGGAGCAACGCCACCCCGCTTCTCGTCGGCGACCGGCTGTTCACCTGCATCGAGCCCTACAAGCTCGTCTGTCTCGATCGCGATTCGGGCAAGGTCCTCTGGACCAAGGATCACGACTACAAGTCTCTCGGGATCAAGGGCAGTGATCCGGAGGCCCACCAGGCCAACGGCTACTCGAGCCCCACCCCGTGCAGCGACGGGCAGACCGTCTACATGCTGTTCGGCAACGGAGTCGCTTCGGCCCATGACCTCCAGGGCAAGAAGATGTGGGCCCGTGTGGTGGACAAGCCCAAGCACAAGTGGGGCCACAGCGCCTCGCCCGTCATCGCCGGAGACAAGCTCCTCATCAGCGTCAACGAGCTGATCGCCGTCGATCGCGACAGCGGCAAGGAGGCCTGGCGCACGGCGTCCAAGCCGAGCTGGGGAACGCCCATCGCCACCCGGATCGGTGACACCTCCGTCGTCATCACCTGTGACGGACAGATCGTGCGCACCACGGACGGCAAGGTCCTGGCTTCCGACCTCGGCTGGCTGGAGTACAACGCTCCCCTCGTGCAGGACGGCGTCGTGTACTTCATGACCGGCGATGCACGAGCTTATCGCCTTCCCACCAGGCTCCCCGATGCGGTGGCGGCGGGCAAGGAAGAGCTCGACCTCGAGGCCCTCTGGACGGGGCGCCTGAGCCGTGATCGCTACTACTCCTCGCCGGTCCTCGTCGGTGGCAGGATCTACTCGGTGAACCGCGCCTCCGTGATGACGGTGCTCGATGCCGCGACGGGCGAGAAGGTCTGGGAGTCGCGCCTCGGGGGCGGGGAGTCCAAAGAGGAGGCCGGCGAGGCGCGTGGTGGGCGAGGCGGCCGTGGCGGGCGTGGTGGCCGAGGAGGCGGTGGTGGCGAAAGCGTCTACACCAGCTTCTCGCTCGCCGGCGGCAAGCTCTATGTCGCCAGCGAGGGTGGCCAGTGCTTCGTCCTCGAGCCCGGTGACGCGTACAACGAGGTCGGGTCCAGCACCCTTCCCGGCTCCTTCCGCTCCTCGTTCGTTTTCCAGGGCGATCGCATGTACGCCCGCGCCGGCAACTACCTCTTCTGCGTGGGGGGGGAGAAGCCGTAGGGGGAGGCGCTTCGCTGCGGATTCATGGGCCTGCAAGGGCCCGGATCATGGGCCGATCGCGGCGCCTCGGCGGCGTGACTTGCGATTCCGCACGTGCGGAATCATCAAGTCGTTGAAGGCTAACAGATTGTGATGGAGGGGTGTGCGGACAGAGGGGGACGAAGGGGCGCCGTGGGTTGACGCAAGTCGCGGGGTAGAGCGTCAGCTTCCCAAGCTGAATGTCGCGAGTTCGAATCTCGTCGTCCGCTCCATCGCACCGCCTCGCACCACGTCGCAACGGGTCGCACGGTCTCGCAAGGACGGGCGCAAACGGCGACCCCGTTTGGAGATCGTTCAGCGTGTAGGCTGACGCTCTACCCCCTTTTCTCTCGCAACGCGTCGCACCGTCTCGCACCGAGTCGAACCCTGACTGCTGGAGAATCTGCGGGGATGTGCTGGAGATGGTGCGGGGGGTAAGATGGGGAGGGCTGTGACACAACCAATTGACTTTGCTGTCAAAGCGGGCGCTCGGGTCCACCCACTTTGTCGATTCCCGCGCTTGTTGACATGACGGTTCTCGAGATCGTCAAACGGGAATACTCGCGGTGCTCGCTCCAAGACCAGTCGATCACGCAAGCCAATCGCGGCACCTGGATGAGTCGTGACGC
>Ga0326597_10000147_pt1 | contig 128515 bp, 100 predicted proteins | sample RVTome_12_FD_203789 | JGI IMG/M metagenome (GOLD analysis project Ga0326597, IMG submission 203789) | Soil microbial communities from uranium-contaminated site in the Upper Colorado River Basin, Wyoming, United States - RVT100D185 | ecosystem: Environmental > Terrestrial > Soil > Contaminated... | reverse complement strand
AGTCTGTCGTGTATGCTCATCACCCATCGGAAGCCCTCTCCTTGCTTGAGTGTTGTCGGACAACACCATTCTCGCAATGATGAGGGCTTCTTCTACTTCAATTCGTGAATTATCCGGGCTAGGAGCCTGCGTCACGGGACAGATGCAAAGTTGCGATCACGTTCCGGGCGATGGTGTCCGCGATCGCCTTCCAGGCGCCGAGGTCCGGGAACGATTCCACCCACACGTGCACACCGTCTTCGACCCGGATCAGCTCGGCCAGAAGCCGCGTGGTCTCACCTTCCGCCAGAAACCTCCCGTTGATGACATAGTCGACGCCCAGCTCGGCGCCGAGCCTCCGTACCGGATCGGGAAATTTCGCGTAGGCAGTGGTCGTGGTCGGCCCGATGAAGCCCGGTGGGGAGGGGCTTTCCACCCTCGAGAGAAGAAGGAGGAGCTCCTCGGCAATGCGACCCGTCTTCGCCTCGACGGCAAACTCCTCGCCCGGCTGAAACGGCATGATGGCGATGCGAAGCCGCGCCGGAACCTCGTGCCGGAAGAAGACCCGAGAGAGACTCCAGACGGTACCGACAAGCAAGACGAGACCGGCCAGGAGAAGGAGCCGGCGACGCGAGAGCGGGGAGGATGCTCTCGTCGCCGGAGACACTCCCGCATCTTCCTGACCCTCCGTCTCCAGCCTTTCCACCTCGCAGAGAATCCGGTAGCCCCGACGGGGAAGGGTCTCGATGAAGCGAGGGGAGCCGGCCGAGTCATCGAGGGCCGACCGGACCTGCCGCACGCAAAAGTGGAGTGCCTGCTCGAAGTCCACCTGGACATCGGGCCAGAGCGCCTCCCGGATCTCCTCATGACCGAGAAGGGCTCCGTTCTTCTCCAGCAGCAGGGTCAGGAGCCGCGCCGGCTGGGGGGGAAGCCGCCGCACCTCGCGGACACCATCGTCCACGAGCTCGAGCTCGCCGCTTCTCGGATCGAAATGAAAGCCGCCCAGCCGGTACCGATCGCTCATCGAGGACATCGCCTCCTGCTGCCTGGAGATGCCCCTGACCCTACCATCACGATGGCCGTGGATCGGTGCTTCCTCAGGAGCGAGCCCCGCGCCCCTTCAAGAAGCTCACCATCCCTCGATGACCCCGGGAACGGGCGAGGTCGAGCGGCGTCTGCCCCACGGCATCGAACTTGCGCCCCACCCGGTCGATGGCCGCTCCCCGGTCGAGGAGGAGCTCGGCCATGTCGGTGTTTCCGGACAGAGCGGCCCAGTGGAGCGCCGTCGTGCCGAGGTGATGCTGTCGCTCCACCTCCGCTCCCCGTTCGAGCAGGAGCTCCATGGTCTCCACGGGACAACGACCGATGATCGGGTACCAGAGGAGAGCGAAGTCGTGCGGTCCTCTCTCGTGGATACGCAGGGGATCCTCGTCCAGGAGCACCTTCACCCGATCCACATCGTTCCGTCCCACCGCGGTGGGAAGGGAGTAGGGCGCCCCCCTGGAGAGCAGGAAGTCGACGATCTCCTTCCTGCCGGTGTGTGCGCAGGCCTCGACCGCCCGCTCCGTGGTAGCCGCCACCGAGCCGGCGAGCTCGGGATGTCGCTCCACGGCCTCCTTCACCGCCTCCAGGTTGAAGTGGGAGGAGCCCACGACACCGTTGGTGGTCACCGGAGAAAACGAGCTCAGATCGGGCTGAACGTAGGGTTTGCCGCTCACATCATAGGCCTGCCTCGACGTGGAGTGATCCCGGGGAATCTCCTCGTTGTTGCGGAGGAGGCTCGCCACGCGATCGTGGCCCTGGCTCTCGGCAAGGTCGAGCGGTGTCCGACCGTCCGCATCCCTGGGATCGACGAGCGCCCCCTTACGCACGAGCATCTCCACCAGATCCAGGCTGCCCCTGCGTGCCGCCGCATGGAGAGCCGAGCTCCCCCGGATCTGAGCGGCATCGGGATCTCCACCGTTGGCGAGGAGGGTCGCCGCTGTCATCTCGGCCACGGCGAGATCGGGGTACTCGAAAGCGGCGCGGAGAGCCGTCATCCCCCGAGGACCACGCGGATTCGAGTTCGGATCGTCGCCGTAGCGATAGACGCGCCAGATGTCGGATCCGGCACCACCGATGGCGGCGGCGTACAGAGCCGTTCCTCCCACGGGGTGATCTCGATTCCCGGATCCGGGGGAAGCGACCAGGAGCTCCTCCAGGAGGTCCCATTCCCTGGCCAGTGCCGCCTCGTGGAGGTCCGGCCGGTAGCCCCTCTCGAGGAGGAGCTTCCCGAGCTCGGGGTGGTGATGGAGGTACGCCAGGGCATACGCGCTCCGACCCTCTCCGTCGCGGGCATGAAGGAGTCCCTCGTCGCGGCTCAGGAGCTCGCGCACGGTCTCCAGCTCTCCTCTCACCACGGCCTCGAGGAGAAGCCGCGTGGAGGCGGGCGCCTTGCCCGGGGCCTCCTGGCCGAAGGAGACGGAGGGGGTGAGGGCCGCGATGCCCGCCAGGAGCAGGGGGCCCTTGATGAAGTCTCTCCGGGATTGACGCGTCATGATTCGAGTCCTCCGAGAAGTGTGTTCGCCCGGCGGCAGGGGCGCCGGGCACGGGACGAGCCTACCCGCATGGACGAGCAAGGCAACGGAAGAGTGGCCGAGCAAGTCCGGAGATTCTCCTGAGATCCCTCTCGGACCCTCGTTCTCGCTCCCTTTGCCGGGGGCCTCCACCTCGCACCTGGTAACGGCAAGCCCTCGATGGAAGAATCCAGGCTCCCGACCACCGACACGCGAGGACACCGATCGATGATCGACCCAGCCGAGACCGGAGCCCAGGCCCCCCCGAGCAAGAAGAGCGACGGCCTCCTCGAGAAGCGATTCGTGGAGCTCGTGGCAAGCAACGCGGGCTGCCGGCCCCACCAGGTGGAGGCGGCGGCCGCGCTCTTCGCCGAGGGTGCGACGGTCCCTTTCGTGGCACGGTACCGGAAGGAGGCCACGGGCGGCCTCGACGATGCCCAGCTCGAGGGCATCGCCCGGGAACGACAGTATTTCCTGGATCTCGCCGCGCGCAGGGATTCCATTCTCGCCTCCATCACGGAGCAGGGGAAGCTCACCCGGGAGCTGGAGGCTTCTCTCCGCGGGGCAACGACCAAGCAAGAGCTCGAAGATCTGTACCTCCCCTACAAGAAGAAAAGACGAACCCGAGCGATGATGGCCCGCGAAAAGGGGCTCGAACCGCTGGCCGAGGAGCTCCTCTCCGGGGCCGCGGGCCGCGACCTCCCGGAGGATCTCGCCGCCCGGTACGTGCACCCGGACAAGGACGTGCCCGACGCCGGAGCGGCCCTTCAAGGGGCTCGAGACATCCTGGCCGAGAGGCTGGCCGAGACGGCCGAGCACCGAGCCCGTCTTCGGGAGACCCTGCTCCAGCACGGAACGCTCCGGTCACGCGTCGTCCGGGGAAAAGAGACGGACGGGGCTCTCTATCGCGACTACTTCGATCACCGGGAGCCTGCAGCCCGCGCGGCCTCGCACCGGATTCTGGCCATCCTCCGCGGCGAGCGAGAGGGAATCCTCGTGGCGGAGATGGAGACCGACGATGCGGAGGCAGAGGGCCACCTCGCCCGGGCCTGGGGCGTCCCCCTTCACACGCCGTGCGGGGAGCAGGTGCTGGCAGCCTCCGTCGACGGCTACCGCAGGCTCTTGCGACCGTCGCTGCAGAACGAGGCTCGGGCCGAGCTCCGCGACCGTGCGGAGAGGGAGGCCATCTCCGTCTTCCGCGACAACCTCGAAGCCTTGCTGATGCAGCCGCCGCTCGGTCAACGCCCCGTGATGGGGCTCGACCCGGGCTATCGCACCGGGTGCAAGCTGGCCGTCGTCGACTCCACGGGACGGGTCCTCGATGCGGGAGTGATCCACGCCATCCCCCCGGGAGCACGCGAGAAAGAGGCGGCAGAGGCCCTGTTGACCCTGGCCCGACGCCATGACGTGTTCGCGGTGGCGGTGGGCAATGGTACCGGCGGCCGCGAGACCGAGCAGTTCGCCCGAAAGACCTTCCGCGAGGGGGGCCTGGCCTCGCTCCTGGTGGTGATCGTTCCCGAGACGGGCGCTTCGGTGTACTCCTCCTCCGAGGTGGCGCGCGAGGAGCTCCCCGACCACGACGTCTCCATCCGGGGAGCGGTATCGATTGCCCGGCGGCTGCAGGATCCCCTGGCGGAGCTCGTCAAGATCGAGCCGCGTTCACTGGGCGTGGGACAGTACCAGCACGACGTGAACCAGAAGGAGCTCTCGCAGGAGCTCGACGCCGCGGTGGAGAGGATCGTCAACCGGGTGGGGGTGGAGCTGAACAGCGCCTCCGCCTCTCTCCTCCGACGCGTGTCCGGTCTCAACGAGCGCCTGGCCCGGAACCTCGTCGCCCACCGGGACGGGAAGGGTGCTTTCCGGTCGCGAAAGCAGCTTCTCAAGGTGACCGGGTTCGGCCCCCGGACGTTCGAGCTGGCGGCGGGGTTCCTGCGCCTTCGTCAGGGCGAGAACCCCCTCGACGGAACCGCCGTGCACCCCGAACGCTACGGCCTCGTGCAAGACATGGGAGCCGAGCTCGGGGTCGAGGTCCGGGAGCTCGTGGGCAACTCCGCCCTCGTGGCCCGCCTCGACTTCTCCCGCTACAAGAGCGAAGAGCAGGGGATCGGGAGCTTCACCCTCGAGGACATTCGTGAGGAGCTGCAGCGTCCGGGTCGTGATCCCCGTCCCGAATTCGAGTCGCCGACCTACCGGGAAGACGTCCAGTCCCTCGACGACGTCCAGGAAGGAATGATCCTGGAAGGGCGCGTCTCCAACGTGGCCAACTTCGGCGCCTTCGTCGACCTCGGCGTCAAACGCGACGGGCTCGTCCACGTCTCCGAGCTATCCCACGAATGGGTGGCGGATCCTCGCGAGGTGGTGAGGGTCGGACAGATCGTCAAGGTCAAGGTGACGGAGATCGACCGCGAGCGAGGCAGGATCGGTCTGTCGATCAAGGCCCTGCAGGAGGCACCCGAGCCGTCGCGCCCCGGCCCCCGGCCTTCCGGGAAAGAACGACCTCGCCCCTCGCAGAAGGGCCCCGCGAACGACCGAGGTGGCGGGAGGGGGCCACAGCGAGAGGGGAAGAGTCCTGGCGATGGTTCATTCGGAAGCCTCGGCGATCTGCTCCGGAAGGGCGGGGGTCCATCCGGCGAGTTGCCGAAGGGCCGAGGAAAGCGTTCCTGAACAGGAGGGCCGGCGATGTACCGCTTCATCGATCCGGGTCGTATCCTCGAGACCACCCGACGCCTCGAGCGCCGCATCAAGGAGAGGTTTCCGGAGGCCAACCTGACCCAGGTCGCCGGCGAGCTCAACGGTCTCGCCGAGCAGGCGCAGGAACGGTGTCTTGCCCTGCGCAAGCCGAACGTCGGCTTCCGCATCATCGGGATCCTGCTCACTCTTCTCGGGCTCGCCGGGCTCACGCTCCTCTTGAGCAAGGTGCAATGGTCCCGGGAGGGTTGGCTCGTCGAGAACTTCTTCGAGGAGTTCGATGCCGCCACGGGAACCCTCCTCATCCTGGGGGCAGCGGTGTTCTCGGCCGTCACCCTCGAGAACCGGGTCAAGCGGCGCCGGGCCCTCCGGGCCGTGCACGAGCTGCGGGCCATGGCTCACATCATCGATCTCCACCAGCTCACCAAGGACCCGGAAAGGATCCTCGACGTGGCCGAGGACTTCGACGGTCCACCCGACCACCCCTGGACCGCCTTCGAGCTCGGCCGCTACTTTGATTACTGCAGCGAGATGCTGTCGCTGCTGAGCAAGATCGCCGTCCTCTACGTCCAGGACTTCACGGATCCGGTCGTGCTCTCCGCAGTGGACGAGGTCGAGAACCTCACCACCGGGCTCTCGCGCAAGATCTGGCAGAAGATCACCCTGATCGATCGCTACGACGGGGGTGGGCCACCCCGGCCCGCGGTCTGATCGGCCATCCGCAGCTCAGTCCACCCTGGCCAGGATCTCCTCCACCGCCTTCTCGAGAAGAGGATTTATCGGTAGGGGATCACCACCCTGCGCGCCACCGGGGTCGTCCCCGCGTTCACGTTGCCACGGAGGGTGATACGGAACCGGATGAGGCGAAGCCCATCGATGGCGTCGACGTCCCGGGTGAAGCCGCTCGCGGTTCCGGGATCCGGCTGGCCGTCCCCGTCGTCGTCGCGAGCGCCCTCGACCTCGATGGCGATGGAGGTGCCCGGGGGTAAATCGCCGACACCTCGGGGACGCATCCAGTCGGGGCTGGCGACTCCGGAGTCGTAGAAGCGGCTCACCGCGAAGGTCCGGGTCAGCGCCACCTGGAAGCGCATGGAGTAGGTCGTGATCTCCTGGGGATTGGTCGCCGTCGAGCTCCCGAAGGGGCCGATGTTGCGCGTCCTGGTGATGCCGCCGCGTCCCGGCGTGAACGTGTGGCGAAAGAGCTGGTAGGTGTCTCCTCCCGGGGGCGCGCTCAGCTCGACCACGACTCTTGCCTGCAGGCCATCGGGTCGGTCATAGTCGAACCGGTAGTCGAAGTCGCTCGTGAACTGCGGCCAGGGCTGCCAGGGGGAGTCGAGCGAGTTGGGCACGGTGTAGTCGCCACGGTAGACGACGACCGGAGGCTCGAGGTAGCTCAGGTCGTACTCCTGGTCCAACCCGCGGTTGCTGAAGATTCCCGGTCCCAGCTTGATCTCGATGTCCGGATACGTCGAGGCGAAGACGAAGTTCGACTTCGGCCCCCAGCTCAGTCCCAGGATGGACTCGCCCCGCTGGAGACCGATCTCCGAGCCCGAATAGAGAAGCTGGGTCCGCGACCCCTCCGTCCGCAGCGGATCGGGCAAATTGAAGTCACTCTCGGGACGTTGCACGTCCGCAGTTCTTGGAGCCGAGACCTGGCTCCTCACCTCACCGTCACCCGTCCAGGTCGCGGTGGTGGCCGCATCGTCCCGGGCCGTCACGGTGAGGAAGTTCTCCAGAATGGCGTCTCGAACCGTTACCGACAGAAGATTCGAGATGGCGAAACCGTTGGGCGCCCGCGGATCCTGGACGGCAGCCTGGAGGTGAAAGGTGCGGCCGATCAGGCTCCGGCGAGGGGGAATCTGCAGAGCCACCGTGAAGATGCCGTCACCCGGAAGCACGGGAAACCCGTCCTGGATTCCGTCGAAGAACACCCGGAGCCTCGGTCCACGATCGAGACAGAACGTCCCCACCCCCGGCACCGTGGTGGGACCGGTCCCGACGTCCCCGGCCAGAGTGAAGGGCGCGAACGGAAGACCTCGGAGCCGGATGCTGAACCCCACACCGGGCGCGGCCACCGAGTCCGGCAAGACCTCGAGGGTGGCCTCCCCTTGCCCGGAACAGGGATCGGTGCCCGAGGCCGACAGCGGTCCCACCCCGGCTCCCAGTACGATCAGGCCCGATAGCAAGGATCTCGACCACACGCCGAAACATTCTCGTCGTCTCATGTCCTTCCTCCTGTGGAAGCAGTGTCTCTCGAGCAGAGGTGGCCAGAGGAGTCGGATCGGCGTGCGGAAGGCCACCGAGCGAAAGATACGAGCTCGCTCGCGGGTCCCTGGCGGGTGGAGGAACCCGCTCGAGTCCCCGCAAGCGACGTTCCGGAATGGTCTTCAAGCCGGAATCGGCGGGACGACCGCTTTCCCGCGCGGCCGACGACCGCGGCATGCCTCGGCGACGATCGGGAATCGTCGACGCGGAGTCGCTCGTTCGTTACCCGCGCCGGACGTCTGAACCATATGGTTCAATCCCGGAGACCGTGCAGGACCTCGGCCACGGCCCGTCCGACCTCGCGGCCGAAGATCTCGTTGCCGTGGACGTCGAGGTGACAGGAATCCACGTACACGGGCTCGGTGACATCGCGAAAGATCAGGGACAGGTCGCGAAAGTCCACGCCTCTCTCCACGAGCCCTGGCCCTGCCGCGCGAAGACGCGGATAGCCCTCCCGAACCCCTTCGATCCAGGATTCTCTGGCCTCTCCGTGCAACTTCTCGTCAGGGGTCAGGGGCTTGCTTCCCTCGTCATGCAGTGTGGGCTGGAGGACGTGGAGGTAGAGAATCCCGCGGCTCGCGCACAGAGCCTGGAGCGAGACCGACGACTCGATCCACTCCCGGACGATGGCCTCGAGGACTCCGTCCTGCTTCCTCCCGGGCACCTCACGGCCGGTGAGCTCGGAGTCCCGGGTGTCGGCCAGGAGCTCCTCGTAACGATCACTGAGGGCGACCCATTCGGACCGGATCCGTGTCATCCGGGAAAGGACGGCCCGACCGAGGACCGCGCTCCAGGAGAGCCGGAGCCTCGCCGAGAGGGAAGCCATTCCCTGGGCGGACTCCTCCAGAGCCCGGGCAGCGACCACGAGGGTGGGCTCCTCGTCGATGACACCGCGCCGGCGAGCGAGGGGCGCCCACTGGTTGAGAGCCGGATAGGAGGGGTCGGCCCCCCGATGGTGATTGGTCAGACCCAGGGCGACCTCGTTCACCCCGTCGATATTCAGGACGAGGTCGGGTCGAGCGCCGCGACCGAGAAGATGCGCCACGACCATGACCTGCTGGGGCTGCTTGAAGCCGGCGTGGGCGAGGTTGATGAGTCGGAGTCGTCGCCCACCCGGGGAGGAGGCCTCCTCGGCGGCACGAAGGACGGAGGCACTCGACGTGGCCACGAGCGCCCGGGCGACCGAGCCTCCGACCACCATGACCCGCAGCACACCCTCTTCGGCATCCTGGAGGGCTTCGGCGCTCGCCTCGTCGAAGATGCCCCGGACTTCGTACCCGTGGAACGGGTGGAGAACCCGGCCCCTCGCCCGGCCCTCGACCTCGGCAGGCATCCAGGCGGGTCCGGACAGGGAGCGAGCCACGTCCTCGATTTCGGCGGCGGTGCCCGAAGCGTCGTACCCCTTCCCCGAGAGAAGGAGCACCAGCCGGTAGCCACCCTCGGCGAGGAAGAGGCTTCCGATCACGAGAACGACGAGGAAGAGGAACTTCCTCCTTGTGGACACGAGCCCGTCTCTTCCCGGGGGCGGTTCTCGGGTGCGCTGCTCTCAGATGTCCTTGTGCGATCCGTCGCAAAAGGGCACGCTCTGGGTATGCTTGCAGCCACACCAGGCGACCTTCTTTTTCTCCGTGATCCGCTCGATGTGCGGAGTGAAACCGGTGCCCACGTGGGACCCGTCGCAGTACGGCTGCTTCTTGCTGCGACCACAGGCACACCAGGCGTAGGTTCCGGGCTCGACCTCCATCACGAAGGGGGCCTTCTGGGGAATCTGGGGGTTGTCCATATCCGAAGCCTCCTGCGTGGATCATCGGCCGCCATGGGGGCGGGCCACCCCGCCCGCTGCATGCAGCACCATAGACCGTTGTCCGGCATCCCGCAAGGGACGGGTCCAGGACCGGTGCGACCCCGTCGACCGGTCGCCATCCCGGACCAATCCGGCTAGAATGCCCGGGTTTCCCGACCCGGAGCACGGAGCTGCCGATGTCCAACCTGATCCTCCTTCGTCATGGCGAGAGCCTCTGGAACCGAGAGAACCGCTTCACGGGCTGGACCGACGTCGGTCTCACCGAAAAGGGCGAGAGCCAGGCCCACGAGGCCGGCCGCCTGCTCGAGGAGGAGGGGCTCCTCCCCGAGGTGGCTTTTACCTCGGTGCTGAGGCGCGCCATCAAGACACTCTGGATCGCCCTCGAGGAGCTCGACCGGATGTGGATCCCCGTTCATCGCAGCTGGCGCCTGAACGAGAGGCACTACGGATCCCTCCAGGGGCTCGACAAGGCCGAGACGGCCGAGCGACACGGGCTCGATCAGGTCAAGGTCTGGAGGCGCAGCTACGACATCCCGCCGCCGCCCCTGGATCCGGAGGACGAGAGAAGCCCCCTGCGCGATCCTCGCTACGCGGAGCTGGACCGGAAGGAGGTGCCCCTCACCGAGAGCCTCAAGGACACCCGGGCCCGCTTCCTGCCCTACTACGAGAAGAACATCGTTCCCGCCCTCCGCTCGGGTAAGAGGGTCATCGTGGCCGCCCACGGCAACAGCCTCCGAGCGCTGGTCAAGGATCTCGATGGCCTCTCGGAGGCGGAAATCGTCGAGCTCAACATCCCCACCGGGGTTCCCTTGATCTATGACATCGGCTCCAACCTCGAGGCACGCTCGAGACGCTACCTCGGAGACGCCGAGGCCATCGCGGCCGCCCAGAAGGCGGTGGCGCAGCAGGCCGAGCGCAAGAAATAAGTGATGACGGACCGCCCCGTTACGGGAGAGAAACCATGACCCGAGACTTCACGATGCGTCTCCTTGTCCCTTACCTCGTGCTCATCGCTCTCGGCACGGCGCGAGCCTCCTCCCAGGAAAACGGCAACTGGCCCGGCTTCCGCGGACCCTCGGCCTCGGGCATCCAGGACGGCATCCCTCTGGCGATCGAATTCGACATGGAAACGGGAGAGAACGTCCTCTGGACCACGCCCATCCCGGGGCTCGCTCACTCCTCACCCATCGTGTGGGAGGATCGCGTGCTGGTCACCACGGCGGTGACCGAGAAGGAGCCCTTCCTCCGCGTCGGGCTCTACGGCGAGAGCCCGGATCACCCCGAGGAGTACGATCACGAGTTCAAGGTCCTGTGCCTCGATCGCCGGACCGGAAAGGTGATCTGGGACCGGACCGCCATCAAGGGCAAGCCGAAGGTCAAGCGCCACGTCAAGGCCAGCCACGCCAACAGCACTCCGGCCACCGACGGTCGCCATGTGGTGGCCTTCTTCGGATCGGAGGGGCTCTATTGCTTCGACCTCGAGGGAAAACTCCTGTGGAAGAAGGACATCGGAATCCTGGACTCCGGCCCCTACAACGCCCCCGATCTCCAGTGGGGCTTCGCGAGCTCTCCCGTCCTCCACGACGGCAAGGTCATCGTGCAGTGCGATGCCCGGAACCAGGCCTTTTTGGCCGCCTTCGACGCCGCCACCGGTCGCGACCTCTGGCGCACCGACCGTGACGACGTGGCGACGTGGGGTACTCCCACCGTGGCCACCCAGGAAGGCAGCACCCAGGTCCTCGTCAACGGCTGGCGTCACATGGGGGGGTACGACCTGTCCACAGGCAAGGAGCTCTGGCGCCTCTCGGGCGGAGGTGACGTTCCCGTCCCCACGCCTGTCGTGTCGGAGGGGGTGGCCTACATCACCAACGCACACGGGGGCATGGCTCCGCTCTACGCCGTGCGGCTCACCGCCCGGGGCGACCTCACCGAGAAGGGAGAGGAAAAGGGGCTGGTCTGGATGGATCCCCGGTCCGGTGCCTACATGCAGACTCCCCTGGTGTACCGGGACCTGATCTACACCTGCTCCGACTCGGGCATCCTGAAGTGCTACGACAAAGCAACCGGAGAGCGCGTGTACCAGAAGAGGCTCGGACGCGGACGCAACGGCTTCTCGGCCAGTCCGGTGGCGGGCGAGGGCCACCTCTACTTCACGAGCGAGGAGGGAGAGGTCTTCGTGGTAGAGGCGGGGCGCGAGTGGGATCTCCTGGCCCGGAACGAGCTCGGTGAGATCTGCATGGCGACTCCCGCCATCTCCCGCGGAGCGATGTTCTTCCGCACGAGGACGGAGCTGGTTTCCATCGGTAAGGGAAGTCCGGAGGGAACCCGGGGCGAATGAGCACCGAGCCGGAGTCGACGCCGGCCCTTCGGGATCGGGTGCAAGAGCTCGTTCTCGTACTCCTCGTCCTGGCTGCCTTCTCGTCCGCCCTGGGCGGTGGCTTCGTGTGGGACGACGATCGCTACGTGACCCACAACCCGCTCCTCACCGAAGAGGACGGCTTCTTCCGCATCTGGTTCTCCCGCGACCATCCCTCCCAGTACTTTCCTCTGGTCTATTCCAGCTTCTGGGTGGAGCGACGGCTCTTCGGCCTCGATCCCTTCGGATACCACCTGAACAACATCCTTCTTCACGCCACCAATGCCTTGCTGCTGCTTTTTCTCCTCAGGCGCATGGGGCTCGCCGGCGCCTGGATCGGAGCCGTTCTCTTCGCGGTTCACCCCGTCCAGGTGGAATCGGTGGCCTGGATCACCGAGCGCAAGAACCTGCTTTCGCTGCTCCTCAGCCTCCTGTCCCTCCACGCCTTCTGGAGTAGCCTCTCGGGAGGGACCTGGAGCCGCCGGGCCTACGGTGCCTCGATCCTGCTGTTCGTTCTCGCTCTGCTGGCCAAGACCACCGCGTGCACCCTTCCCGCGGCCCTGGTGATTCTCTGCTGGATCCGGCGACGGCGACTCGAGAGCAGGATGTGGGTGGCGGTCGCTCCCTACGTGCTGCTCGGCCTCGCCATGGGTTTGTTCACGGTGTGGTGGGAGCACGACAAGCAGGGGTTGCATCCCGATGCCGGTCTGCTGACCCTCCTCGATCGCGTGCTCCTGGCCTGTCGCGCGGTCTTCTTCTATCTGGAGAAGATCGTGTGGCCATTTTCGCTGTCGTTCAGCTACCCACGCTTCACGATCGACGCCACGAGCCCTGTCCAGTGGATTCCGCCGGCCGCACTTTTTCTGCTGGTGGTGGCGGGCATCCTGTTCCGGAAGAGAATTCCTGGAGAGGTCGGGGCAGCCCTGCTCTTCTTCGTGGCCACGCTCTCGCCCCTCCTCGGGCTCATCTCGCTCTACACCTTCTATTACACGTTCGTGGCCGATCACTACCAGTACATGGCCTGCATCGGGCCCCTTGCCCTTGCCGGTGGCCTCCTGGCCCGGCTCATCGCGCGCCGGGCAAGAGCCGGTGCCACCCTTGCCTTCCTGTGGATCGCCTGCCTCGCCGTCCTGACCTTCCATCAGTGCCGCATCTACGCCACCCCCGAGGCCCTCTGGAGCGACACCCTGGACAAGAATCCGGCATCCTGGCTCGCTCACACCAATCTGGGGACCCTGCGCCAGGCCGAAGGACGCATCGCGGAGGCCACGCACCACTTCCGGGAGGCGAGAAGGCTCAACCCCGATGCCTATCGCACCTGGTTCAACCTCGGCTCGGCGCTGCAGCTCGGAGGCGATCTCGACGAGGCCGTCCGGTGTTTCCGGGAGGCGCTTCGATTGAGGCCCGAGGCCCCCGATGTCCACGGCAACCTGGGTCTCGCTCTCCATGCCCGGGGGCAGACCGAGGAGGGTCTCGGTCACCTGCGCCGTGCCGTCGAGCTGGCTCCGGAGCAAGCCGAGTTCCGGCTCAACCTCGGGACCGCTCTCCGGCTCTCCGGTCGGCTGGAAGCGGCGCGAAGACAGCACGAGGAGGCGGTCCGGCTGGCTCCTCGACTCGTGGCCGCTCGCGCCGCGCTGGCACAGACTCTGGCCGCCGCAGGGAAAGGAGACGAGGCGGCGCGCATCGCGGGTGAGGCAGCCACCCTGGCGGAGAAAGCGGGAGACAGGGACCAGGCCCTCCGGCTGCGGGAGCTGGCCGCATCCTATGCGAAGAAGGTCAGGGTCGAGGGGGAGTGAGCTCCCCGCGCAGATCCTCCTGCGCGAGCCGCCGGACGTCTCCGGCGCTCTTGCCCTGGCCGAAGAGGTAGAAGAGCTTGGCCAGGGCCGCTTCCGGGGTCATGTCGTAACCGCTCACCACTCCCACATCGAGAAGGGCTCGGCCCGTGGCATAGAGATGAAGGTCCGCCCGGGCGTACAGCGGTTGGGACACGGCCACGATCACCACATCGCGGGCAATGGCCCGCTCCAGTACGTCGAGGAAGGCCTTGTCCTTGCTCGGAGCGTTCCCGGAGCCGTAGCACTCGAGGACGAGTCCCTGGAGGGGGGGAGACAGGAGAGCATCGAGCGACTCCGCCTTGAAGCCGGGAAACAGCCGGAACACCCCGACCGTGGCATCCGAGAGGCGTCCGATGCGCAGGGAGCCCTTCGGGGCGGGTTCGCGAACGAGGGAGTTGTCGAGCTCGAGATCGATTCCCGCCCGGCCCAGCGGAGGGAGGTTCGGGGAGGCGAAGGCACCGAAACCCGCCGCATCCACCTTGGTGGCTCGGTTGCCCCGGAGGAGAACGTCGCCGAAGAAGACGCACACCTCGCCCAGCTTCAGGTGGTGCCGACCGAGAATGAGCAGCGAGGTGAGAAGATTGCTCTCCGCATCGCTCCGGGTCTCGCACAGGGGAATCTGGGATCCGGTGAGCACGACCGGCTTGCCCAGCCCCTCCAGCACGAACGAAAGGGCCGAGGAGGTATAGGCCATGGTATCGGTCCCGTGGACCACGAGAAAACCGTCGTACTCGGCGTAGCGGTCGCGAATGTCCTCGGCGATCCGTATCCAGTCCTCCGGTCGCATGTCCGAGCTGTCGAGGAGGGGATCGTACTCCACGATCTCGAAGTCGGGGACGTCGGCCCGGGAGAATCGGGGAGTCCGGGAGAGGATCTCCGCCAGAAAACCCGGGCGGGGACGATATCCCCGGTCCGTCCACTCCATGCCCACGGTGCCTCCGGTGTAGAGGATGCAGACGCGGGTGTCACTACGGGTGGCCATGGAGGAATCCTGGCGGATGGACCGGGACGGGAAAAAGTGCGCCTGTCCCACGGGTCGTGCTTGTAGACTGGACGCCCTTCGGAGCCATTTGCTCGCCTCTCTCGTATCACGACGAGACCCCGGGGGTCAACGCAAGCAATCGATGCCGTTCGAAGAAAGTCGGCCCCGGGACCTCGCTGGCCAGCCATCGACGAAAGCGGCCAGCCGCTTTCCTGAGCCCATGAAGAGACCGCGCCTACCCGAGTCCGTCCTTCTTCATGACTACTGTCTTCCCTGGATGAGCCTCCCCTGGCCCGCTCCGTGGGAGAAGCTCTTCGGTCGGCAGGCTCCCCTCGTGGTGGAGATCGGGTTCGGCGGTGGGGAGTACCTCATCGACCTCGCCACTCGACACCCCGACCGGAACCATGTGGGAATCGAGGTTTCCTACGTATCCCTGTGCAACCTTCTGCGACGCGTGAGCCGGGAGCGGATCTCCAACGTGCGGGCTCTGCAAGGCAACGCGGTGGCGGTCCTCACGACCCTCTTCGCTCCCGATAGCTTGACCGACGTCCATCTGAACTTTCCCGACCCCTGGCCCAAGGATCGGCACGCAACGAGGAGATTCGTCCAGGACACGACGATTGCCCTCCTCGCCGATCGCCTGCAAGAGGCGGGACACTTCCGTACCGCAACCGATCACGCGGGCCTGGCCGACTGGATGGCGGAGGTCCTGGAACGGCAGGGCTGTCTCCGCTCCCTCCACGACAGCACGTCGGTGCCCCACATCAAGGGACGCTTTCCCACGCGCTACGAGAGGAAGGCCCGGGAAGCCGGGACTCCCATCCGGTACTTCGAGTGGGAGAAGGTCCGGCCACCCACCATCGAGTTTCCTGTTCCCGAGGTTCACCCCATGCCCAACGTGACCCTGAGAAGGCGATCGGATGCCGGGTCTGCACCGGATCGAGTCGCCGCCCGCCGACTCCCCTCACGCACCTGGCAAGAAAACGACGGCCCCTTGCCCATCCTGGTCAAGCTGCTGGCCACCTACGACGACCCGGGAGGAGGCCTCCTGCTGGAGACCCTGGTCAAGGAGGGGCCCCTGTCCCAGCACTTTGCCGTGGTCCTCGCGCCCAGGACGGGCGGCGAGGTGCTGCTCAAGCTCTCGACCCTCGGGCATCCCCGACCGACCTGGGGCGTCAAGCGGGCGCTGCTCCTTCTGGCAAGCCACGTCCTGGATACCTCGCCGTGGCTGGAGCTCCATGCCTCCACCGTGGGTGAGGTGGAGCCGGAGGAGGACCCCATTTGCTAGGTTATCCGGACCGGCCCCTCGCGCCGGCGCGAAGAGAGAGATCCCATGCTCGCACAGATCATCGAGTCCTCCGGACTCGCCGACATTCACGAGAAGGTAGTGGCCGGTCACAGGCTCGGCGTGGAGGAAGGTGTCCGCCTCTACCGCTCTCCTCACCTGACGGTGGTGGGCCACCTTGCCAACATCGTACGTGAGAGAAAGAACGGCGACCGTGCCTACTACATCCGCAATCTCCACGTCAACTACACCAACGTCTGCAACAAGCTGTGCAAGTTCTGCTCCTTCTATGCCCCGCCTGGCGACGAGCGCGGGTACGTCCTGTCACCTTCCCAGGTGCAGGAAAGGTTGCGCCCCTTTCGGTCCGCACGCCTCTCCGAGGTTCACGTGGTGGGAGGCATCCATCCCAAGCTTCCCTACTCCTACTACCTCGATCTCCTGCGTGCGATCAAGGAGGAGCGACCGGACGTCCACGTCAAGGCCTTCACCATGATCGAGCTGGCCCAGGTCGCCCGGGTGGCGCGCAAGCCTCTCTCCGAGGTAATGCCCGAGCTGCGCGAGGCCGGTCTCGACTCCTGTCCCGGCGGCGGTGCCGAGGTCTTCAGTGATCGGGTGCATGAGGAGCTATTCCGAGCCAAGCTCGACAACGAGGGCTGGTTCGACGTGGCTCGCGCCGTGCATACCGCAGGCCTTCGCAGCAACGCCACCATGCTTTACGGCCACATCGAGACCGTGGAGGAGAAAGCACGGCACCTGGTGCACATCCGGGAGCTCCAGGACGAGACGGGTGGATTCCTCTGCTTCATTCCCCTCGCATTCGATCCCCAGCGCACCGAGCTGTCCCACCTTTCCGCCACCACCGGAGAGCAGAACCTCCGCGAGATCGCGGTGGCCCGGCTGATGCTGGACAGCTTCGATCACATCAAGGCCTTCTGGATCATGATCACTCCGGCCATCGCCCAGCTCGCCCTCTGGTACGGGGCCGACGACATCGACGGTACGGTGTCCCACTACGAGATCACCCACGCCCTGGGAAGCGCCTCCGACACACAGCACCAGGACGAAGACGAGCTCGTCCACCTGATCCGGATGGCACGCCGGCGTCCCGTGGAGCGGAATACGCTCTACGGGGAGATCAATCCCGTGGCGCCCACGAGCCCGGCGCCAGCCCCGCCCGCCGTCGTACGGGCCAGCTAACGAGAGGGGGTTTCGTGATGCTGGCAACCATGGCCACCATCGAGGAGAAGATCGAGCGCGGAGAACGGCTCGACCGCGACGACGCCCTCTACCTCCACCAGCATCAGGACATCCTCGAGCTCGGTGCCCTGGCCGACTTCGTTCGCCAGAGGAAGCACCCGGGCACCACCGTGACCTACAACGTGGGGAGGAACATCAACTACACCAACGTCTGCTGGGTGAAGTGTCGGTTCTGCAATTTCTACGCCGCTCCCGGAGACGAAGCGGGCTACGTGCTTCCCCGGGAGGAGGTCTTCCACAAGATCGACGAGCTCATCGAGGTCGGAGGAGACGCTCCCGGGGGATGCGAGCTCCTGCTCCAGGGAGGCCTTCATCCGAACCTGAAGGTGGCCTGGTTCGAGGACCTCTTTTCTGCCATCACGGATCGGTATCCGCAGGCCTATCTTCACGCCCTCTCCGCCACCGAGATCCTCTACATCGCCCACATCTCGAGGATCAGCGTGGAGGAGACCCTCGTCCGGCTACACACGGCCGGCCTGCAGTCGATCCCGGGAGCGGGGGCAGAGATCCTGGTCGACCGCGTCCGGGACGTGATCGCCACCCGCAAGGACACCACGGACGAATGGCTCTCCGTCCACGAGACGGCTCATCGTCTCGGGATGAACACCACCGCCACCATGATGTACGGATCGATCGAGACCGTGGAGGAGACGGTGACTCATCTCGACCGGATCCGGACCCTCCAGGATGCCTCGAGCCAGAGGAAGGGTCACTTCACCGCATTCATCACCTGGAGCTTCCAGCCGGACGGAACCGAGCTCCAGAAGGAGGGCACGGTGAGGTTCCGTGCCACCGCCGTCGACTACCTGCGCAACGTGGCCATCGCCCGGCTCTACCTCGACAACATCGACAGTATCCAGTCCTCTTACGTCACCCAGGGGCCCAAGATTGCCCAGGTCTCCCTTCGCTACGGCGTCAACGACTTCGGGAGCACCATGCTCGAGGAGAACGTGGTGAGCGCGGCGGGAGCCCGGCACCTGATGCCCCTGCAGGAGATGAAGAGGCTCATTCGCACGGCCGGATTCGTTCCCCGGCGACGGGATACCCGATACGCCATCATCGACGATGAGGGACTGCCGAGCGCTTCCTCATGACCGAGTGGGCCCTCAACGAGAAGGACCTCGCGCAGCTACGGGGTCGTGGCATTTCGGAGCAAGAGGCCCGACGTCAGCTCGACCTTCTGCGTGACCCCCCGCCGCCGGTCCGACTCGACCGTGCCTGCACGCCCGGAGACGGCATCCTGATCCTCGACGCGAAAGAGGGGGAAAGGCTCACCCGCATCCACGAGGAAGCGGCGGCCCGGGGCCGGTACTCGAAGTTCATCCCCGCCTCGGGGGCCGCCACCCGGATGTTCCGGAGCCTCCTCCTGGCAGCAAGCGATCTCCATGACCTGTCCCTGGAAGACCTCCGGAAACGGGGTATGGAGGACACCGTTGCCGGGGACATCGTGCGGTTCCTCGACGGTCTCGATCACCACCCCTGCCGGATGTCCCTGGCAAGCCTCCTCGAAGGACGCGGCGCATCTCTGGACTCCCTGAAGAAGCAAGGCGCCTGGCAAGAAATCCTGTCCGCGCTTCTCGACTCCTCGGGGTTGGGTGCGGCGAGCCAGCCCAAGGCCCTCATCCCGTTCCACGCCCACGAGGGGGGGGCCCGAACTCCGTTCGAAGAGCATCTCCGGGAGTCGACCGGATATGTGCGCGACGCCAGTGGCACCTGTCGCATCCACATGACGGTGGGTCTCGAGCACCTTCCAGCCTTCGAGGAGCTGCTCTCCACCGAGAGGAAGCGCCTGGAGCAAGAAACGGATTCCCGCCTCGAGGTGACGTTCTCCGTCCAGAAGCCCGAGTCCGACACCCTGGCGCTCGGCGAGGAGGGATTCCCTGCCCGCAGGGGGGACGGATCACTTCTCTTCCGGCCCGGAGGGCACGGGGCGCTCCTCGACAATCTTGCCGACACCGGGGGAGACCTCGTGTATCTGCGCAACATCGACAACGTGGCGCCCGAGACCGCGTGGGGCCCGGGCATCCGCATCCGACGCGTCCTCGGAGGTCTTCTGGCGGAGCTGCGCCACCTGTCGTCCACGCTGGTGCAAAGGCTCTCGAGCGCTCCGGGACCTGCCGTCCTCGAGGACGCCCGCGCCTTCTGCCGGGACCGGCTCGCCCTCGAGCTGCCTGCCCGGGATGATGCCGCCAAGGAGGCCACCAGGCTTCGCGACCTGCTGGATCGCCCGCTCCGGATCTGTGGCATGGTGCGGAACGCGGGAGAGCCGGGGGGAGGCCCGTTCTGGGTGTCCGATGAGTCGGGCCATGCGTCGCGGCAGATCATCGAGGCGGCCCAGATCGACCGCGCCGATCCCGGGCAGGAGCGCATCCTTCGCGAAGCCACCCACTTCAACCCCGTGGATCTGGTGTGCTCCCTCCGGGACGGTGGGGGGAGACCCTACGACCTTCGTCGGTATGTCGACCCCCGGGCCGTCTTCGTGGCCACCAAATCCGAAGCCGGCCGGCCGATCCTTGCCCTGGAGCGCCCCGGCCTCTGGAATGGCTCGATGTCGCGCTGGAACACCTTGTTCGTGGAGATCCCGGTCACCCTGTTCACCCCGGTGAAGACCATCCTGGACCTCATGAGACCCGAGCACACGGGCAAGCCACCGGCCTGAGCAGGGGAGCCGGGACATCCCCATCACCAGGAGCCCTGCGGCCTGCTATTCTCACGCTTCGGTTGGCCAGGCCTGGGAGGGCGCTCCTCCGGTCACGGCCCCAGGGTCCCTGCCACCTTCGCGATCCCGATGCGAATGCTTCCTCGCCCGTCGGCCACGGCATTGCTGGTGGCGACCCTTGGCTGGCTTCTGGCCGTCACGGGCTGCATCACCAACACGGGAAGGGTGCTCCGGCTCGAGAGCCTCTATGCTCCGGACGGCGGCCTCGCGGAGCGAATCCCTGACGACTACGGCTGGGACAACACTCCCCTTCCCACGCGCCTCCTCGATGATGCCGGCGTCAAGGATCACGGTCGGGAGCCTCCCGACCCCATCAAGGTGGCGCTGAAGGAGCCGGGCATCGAGGCGAGGAAAATGCTCGGGGGTCTGGCCGAGGCCGACCTGGACCCCTTCCGGCGGGGGAGGGCGGTGGCCGTGCTCTCGCTGGTTGCAGAGAAAGACCCCGTGCCACTCCACCGGGCGCTGGCTCTCAGCGTGCTGTCCGATCTGGTGAGCATCGCCTCCGATCCGGTGCTCCATGCCGGAGGGCCGTCCGAAGAGGTCGAGGAGAAGAAGCTCCTCGAGACCCTTTCCGAAGGACTCGCGCGGGGGACCGGCGACGATGCCGTCCTGGAGGCCATCGGTCGCGTCGGGGAACCCTCGACACGGGGCGCCGAAGCCAGCCGGATCGAGCTCGTCCTCGTGTGCGAGCTGGCGCGCAACGGCCGGAATCGGTTCATTCGCCGGGCCGCCCGTAGGGCCCTTCCAGCCCTGATCGGGCGACAGTGTGGGGAGAGCCTCGTTCACGGCCTCGAGGACGCGAGCGACCTGGTCCGGGAGGACGCTTGCCGAGCCCTCGCTCGATGCGACGCGACCTGGGCCACCCTCATGCTTGTCTCCCGGCTCGAGTCCGACACGTCTCCCGACGTTCGAAGGGCCGCGGCGGTCGCCCTCGGCCAGCTCCGATCGGTGCAGGCCCTGGAGCCGCTGATCCATGCCCTCGAGAGACCGGGAGAGAGGAGAATGGTCATCCTGTGCTGCCTCGAGTCGCTGCGCAGCATCGCGCGAGGAGACGCCGGGGGTACGGCGGCGGACTGGAACCGCTGGCTCCGCTTCCGCCAGCGCGGCGACGCCACCGATGAACAACTCTCGCCAGGGGGGGTTCCTTGAAAACCCACCTTGCCGCGGAGGAAATGCCATACGACGGGTCCCAGCTCCGGTCGCACTTCGCCTTCAAGACCTTCGGAATCCACGGCGACTCGATCGTGTCGTTCCTGGGTCCCTGTCACGTGGACCTCGACCACATGGTCGACCTCGAGGACGTGGTGGCGAGGGAGGGAATCGAGAGCCCCCTCATGCTTCATCTCATCGCGGAGCACTTCGACGCCGTGATCGACCTCGAGAAGGCCGTCCTTCGCCAGAGGCTTCTCGTCTCCATTGCCGCGGAACGGCTCGGCATCCGGACGGGCCCCGGCCTGGTACGTTCCGGAGACGATCTCATGGCGGGCACAAGGAAGCTCTCGGTCTCCATTGCCACCCGCTCCCCCGTGTCGACGCTGATCCACCTGGGTCTCAACGTCGTCTCCGACGGGGCACCGGTTCCCATCATCGGCCTCCGGGAGCTCGACGTCGATCCCCGGGAGCTGGCCGTGGAGGTCATGGCAGCCTATGCCCGGGAGAACGACGAAATCGACGCCGCGTCGAGCAAGGTGAGGGGGGTGCAGTGAGGGGATCGTCCCGAGAAGAGACCGCGCCATGACCGGCAAGAGAGCATCGCTGGTCATTCGACTCCTGCTGGGTATCGCCATCGTGGGCGTGGTGCTGTACGCCGTGGAATGGCGAGACCGCTGGAGCAAACCCGGGTCCAAGGAAGTGGCCGGAACCATCCTCGCGGGGGAGATTCCCGAGGACGGGGACGTGAGCTTTCTTGTCGTGGACGGAACCGAGATCACGGTGCCCGCGAGCCAGGTCCGCCCGGGTCTCCTCCGGCTCCTGTCCCGGGCACGATGGAGACTCTTCCTCATCGCGGCCATTCCGCTTCTCATCACCTACACCGTCAACGCCTACCGCTGGCTCCTCCTCTCCCACGCCCTTTCGCTATCGCTGGACTTCGGTCGAGCCCTGCGCCTCTCGTTCATCGGGCTCTTCTTCAACAACGTGGTTCCGGGGGCAACCGGAGGCGACCTGGTGCGCGCGTACTACGTCGCCCGGTCGGAGGTCCAGAGGACCGAGAGCGTGGTGGCCGTGCTCATGGACCGGATCGTGGGTCTCACCGCCATGGCCTTCCAGGCGGGGGTGGTGGCCCTTTTCTTCTGGCCCAGGACCGAGCTCAGGAGCCTGAACGTGGGAATCCTCTCGCTGGTGGCTGGGATCCTCATCGGCGCGGCCATCTTCTACAGCAAGCGCGGCCGACGCCTCCTTCGCCTCGATCGGATCGGCCGGAGACTGCCCCTCCAGCGCATCATCGAGGAGGTCGACGGGGCGTTCTTCGCCTTCCGATATCGCAAGAAGACGGTGGCGGCGGCCTTCCTCCTGAGCTTCCTGAGCCAGGGGTTCTTCATCTTTTCCCAGTACGTGGTGGGAAGATCCCTGGGGGTGAGGTGCCACCTCTCGACGTACTTGCTGGTCATTCCCATGGCCTCGATCGTGAGCTCGGTGCCTTTGCTTCCGGGAGGCTGGGGGCTCGGAGACGCCGCCTATGTGTATCTGTTCGGGCTGACGGGACTGGCGAAGGCTCCCGCCCTCGCCATCGGCATCCTGTACCGTCTCCTCACCATGGGGCTCAGCCTCATCGGGGCCCTGCTCCTGATGCTGGGGGTGGAAGGAAGGGTTCCTTCCCACGACGCCAGCCGGCTTGACTCACCGGCAGCCGATTTGTAAGGTTTTCGTTAGTAATGGCGAAGCCCACCCCGTGGGGGGAGGGGCGGCGGCCGAACCCGGTCGACAGACCACGGAGGATGTGTTGGAACTCGTCATTCTCGGATCCATGGCCTTCGACGACATCGAGACCACGGGCGGCACCAGAAAGGCCGTCCTGGGAGGATCGGGATCCCATTGCGCCCTGGCGGCGTCACTGCACGCCAAGGTCGGTCTCGTCGGAGTGGTCGGAGAGGACTTTCCCGACGCGTCGAGAGAGGCCCTGCGTGGCCACGGCATCGACCTGACGGGCGTGGAGACACGGCCCGGCAAGACGTTGCGCTGGTCCTGTCGCTACGAGGCCGACATGAACATCCGGCACACCACCGGGCTCGAGCTCAACGTCCTGGAGGATTTCGACCCCGTACTTCCCGAGTCGTATCGCTCGGCAAAGTTCGTGTTCCTCGGCAACGACAGTCCCGCCCGGCAGCGGGCTCTCCTGAAGCAGTTCACATCCCCGCGATTCGTGGTGTGCGACACGATGAATCACTGGATCAACAGCGAGCGTGACGAGCTCGACGCGCTCCTGCGCGAGGTCGATGGGCTGGTCATCAACGACGAGGAGGCCCGCCTCCTCACCGGACAGGAGAACCTGATCGCGGCCGGGAACCGGATTCTGGACCTGGGTCCGCGGGTCGTTCTGCTCAAGAAGGGCGAGCATGGTGCCTTTCTCTTCTCGGCCTTTGCCCACTACGCCATCCCCGCCTATCCTCTCGATCACGTGGTGGATCCCACCGGGGCGGGGGACAGCTTCGCCGGAGGCCTCATGGGCCATCTCGCCTCGAGGGCGCGCGTGACCGTGCCCAACCTCAAGAAGGCGATGGCCCACGGCACCATCACGGCGTCGTTCACGGTCCAGGGCTTCGGACCCGAGGGCCTCCTGGCCGCCCGGAGCACCGACATCGAAAACCGGTACGAGAACTTCATCCAGTTCATCACCCCGTAACCCGGGCGACGGGGCTCCGTCTCATTCAGGGGGAGTGAGCTTGGTGGGAGGAGACGAGAAGCAAATGCGGCTGAGGACGTTCATGGCCGTCCATCTCGACCGGGGTATCCGGGAGCGCCTGCACCACCGCGCGAGCAGCATCGCCTCGAAGGCGAGAGGGCTCCGGGTCCCTTCCGTGGACAATATCCATGTCACTCTTCGATTCCTGGGCGAGACGGATGCAGAGCTGGTTCCGGACCTGGAGGACGTTATGAAGGCCGTGGCCGGGCACGTCCCGCCGTTCCGTATCGAAGTCTCCGGGCTGGGAACGTTCCCCCCACGAGGACCCGCTCGCATCCTCTGGGCGGCGATCGGCGAGGGTAAAGAGTGCCTCAGCCTTCTCGCCCGGCAGCTGGAGCAGGAGGTCGAGCGCCTCGGTTTTCCCGCCGAGCGCAAGCCCTTCCATCCCCATGTGACCATCGGACGGATCAAGGATCCTGCGTCGGGGCGACACGTGGCGAGCCTCTGCCGCCCACCGGCGGCCCCTTCGCGGACAGGCGAGGAGAATTCCCGGCCGACGAGCTCGCGAGAAGACGAGGAGACATTCGGCAGCCAGGCCGTCGAGGCCATCGTCCTCGTGCAGAGCCAGCTCCGCCCCGCGGGGCCGCACTACTCTGATCTCGCCGTCGTCTCCCTCGTCCGACCTCCCGATGCCGGAACCGGGATCCGTCCTCGAGTCTTTCAACCAGAACGCACGGCGTCAGCAATCAACCAGAAGGGAGGGAGCGCATGATGGCAAGAAGCAGAACTTCCGCCTCCGAGAAGAGGTCGGAAGCCAGGAACCCGGTCGCGGTCACCGAGGCAGCATCGGACACGGGTTCGGGCCAGGACCCGGGTCAGAAGGAGAAGAAGGATCAGGCTCTGGGCTACGCTCTGACCCAGATCGAGAAGCAGTTCGGCCGGGGGGCCATCATGCGCCTCGGCGGAAGCTACCGCCCCAAGATCTCCGGAATCTCCACGGGGTCGCTCTCCCTCGACCTCGCGCTGGGAGGATACGGAATTCCTCGCGGCAGGGTGATGGAGGTGTTCGGCCCGGAGTCGTCGGGCAAGACGACCCTCTGCCTCCACATCATCGCCAATGCCCAGAAGAGCGGTGGCATGGCCGCCTTCATCGACGCCGAGCATGCCCTCGACCCCAGCTATGCCCGACGGCTCAAGGTCGATCTGGAGAACCTCCTCGTCTCCCAGCCCGACACGGGTGAGCAAGCCCTGGAGATCGTCGAGATGCTCGTCCGTTCCAGTGCGGTCGACGTGGTGGTCATCGACTCGGTGGCCGCCCTCGTGCCCAAGGCGGAGATCGAGGGAGAGATGGGCGATTCCCATGTCGGCCTCCATGCCCGCCTGATGTCCCAGGCCCTGCGCAAGCTGACCGGCGTCATCTCCAAGTCGAACACCTCCGTGGTCTTCATCAACCAGATCCGCGAGAAGATCGGCGTCATGTTCGGCAATCCCGAGACGACCACCGGCGGCCGGGCCCTGAAGTTCTACTCCAGCGTGCGCATCGACGTCCGGCGGATCCAGTCCATCAAGGACGGGGACACCGTGGTGGGCAACCGCACCAAGGCCACCGTGGTCAAGAACAAGATCGCTCCCCCGTTCCGCAAGGCCGAGTTCGACATCATCTACAACCGCGGAATCTCCCTGGAGGGAGACATCCTCGAGCTGGGGGTCCACCTCGGCATCGTCGACAAGAGCGGGACCTGGTTCAGCTACGGCGAAACCCGCCTCGGGCAAGGCAAGGAGAAGTCCTCTCAGTTCCTCATGGAGTCTCCCGAGATCCTCGACTCCATCCGGGACCAGATCCTGGAGCTGGCCCGCGCCAAGCAGGAGGGGGAAGGAGACAAGGCCGACGACGAGGTGTCCTGACCCGGAGACGACTCGCCCGGACGGAGCCCCGGGGTCCCCAGGGACCCTGACGGCTCCGGGGACGGCCCGGATTCGACCCCGATTCGCCGCGTCCACCGGGCCGATGCCGTGGGATCCGGACGGAGCGAGAGGATCGACGAGCCTCTCCGGACCGCCCAGCTCGGCCGCTCCGCGTCCATTGACACCCGGAAGGGCCAATCCTAAACTCTCCCGGTTTTCGAGGACCAACGCCGGACCCGCCCGGGCCCCTCGGTTCGAGACCGGTCGGGTGGACGATTCTTCCTTCCTCAATCCGGCTCCCTTTCCAAAGGAGGGTGGGACATGGCACTACCCAAGAGGCGTCACTCCAAGGCGCGTAAGAACAAGCGTCGTGCTCACGATGCCCTGACGGCACCGAGCCTTTCCGTATGCAAGCGCTGCAATCAGGCCACGCTTCCTCATCGCGTGTGCGGAAACTGCGGCCACTATGCGGGACGCCAGGTCATCGAGATCGAGGTCACCTGAGCATGCGCATCGCTCTGGACGCCCTCGGTGGAGACGACGCTCCCCGGGCTGTTCTGGAGGGCGCAGCACTGGCGTTGAGGGATCCCTCGACGCCGACTCTTGTTCTCGTCGGCCCGGTCGACCGCCTGAGGCCTGAATTCGACGAGGCGGTTCGTCGCCTGGCCCCCGAGATCGCCGCCTCGCTCGACGGTCGCATCGAGTTTCACGAGGCGAGGGACGTCGTGTCCATGGACGCCCCCCCGACGGCGGTCCGAAGGCTCCCCGACTCGACCATCGTCAAGGGGGTGGGCCTCGTCAAGGACAAGACGGCAGCGGCCGTGGTCACCGCCGGGAACACCGGGGCCGCGGTGGCGGCCACCACGCTCTTCCTGCGTACCCTCCAGGGGGTCCGTCGACCCGGCATCGCGGCCACGCTCCCCAGCGGACGCGGCGTGTGCACGATCATGGACGTGGGCGCCAACGTGAAGTGCAAGCCGATCCACCTCTTTCAGTACGGGGTGATGGCGGCGATCTATCACCGCCATGTCCACGGAGTCGACCAGCCCACCGTCGGCCTTCTCAACATCGGCGAGGAGGTCGAGAAGGGCAACGAGCTCGTTCGCGAGACCGGGGCGCTGTTCAAGGCCTCGGATGTGAACTTCGTGGGCAACATCGAGGGACAGGATGTCTTCAGCGGACGTTGCGACGTGATCGTCTGCGAGGGATTCGTGGGGAACGTGGTCCTCAAGGTCAGCGAGGGGCTGGCCGGCGCCGTCTTCTCGTTTCTCCGGAACGAGGTCAGCAAGCTGCTGGCCAGCGATGAGCGCGCAGCCTGGGCCCACGGCCTGGAGAAGTTCCGGCAGTGGTCCGACTACGCGGAGTACGGAGGTGCTCTCCTGCTCGGCGTTGACGGAATCTGCGTCATCTGCCACGGTCGCTCCGAGGGCCGTGCCATCGCCAACGCGGTTCGTCTCGCCGCCCGCTTCATGAAGACCGATGTGAATCGGGCCATCGTCGAGGGGCTCCAGAAGATGGAGGCCGTCTGAGGCGCTCCATCATCGCGGACCTGCCCGGGCAGAAAGATTGGCCGGTGTTGCACGGAAGGACTCGAACATGGGTTCAGTGAGGAGGGTCGGGATCACGGGAACGGGATCCTACGTTCCCGAGAAGCGCTTGACCAACGCCGACCTCGCCACCATGGTCGATACCTCCGACGAGTGGATCACCGAGCGGACGGGCATCCGGGAGCGACGCATCGCCCCCGACTCCGAGGCCTGCTCCGATCTCGCCTACCGGGCCGCAGTCCATGCTCTGGAGAAGGCGGACTTCGACCCCGCGGACATCCAGCTCATCGTGGTGGGGACTCTCACCCCCGACCATGTGTTTCCCGCCACGGCCTGCATCCTCCAGCATCGCCTCGGGGCCAGAGCCACCGCCACCCTGGACGTCTCGGCGGCGTGCAGCGGTTTCATCTACGCCTTGTCCACCGGATACCAGTTCCTGGCCGCGGGAACCTACGACAACGCGTTGGTCATCGGAGCCGAGGTGCTCTCGAAGGTCACCGACTATCAGGATCGAGGCTCCTGCATCCTCTTCGGAGACGGAGCGGGGGCGGTGCTGCTGCAGGCTGATGCCAGGCAAGGAGAGATCCTCTCCTGCGTTCTCGGTGGCGATGGCTCCGGGGCTGACGTCATGTCCTTGCCCGCGGGGGGTTCTCGCCTACCGGCCTCCCACGAAACGGTGGACGGGCGCTTGCACTACATGACCCTCCGGGGTCGTGAGGTGTACAAGTTCGCCGTCAACAAGATGGCCGAGCTCGTCGAGGAATCCATGCGCAAGCACGGGATCGATCGCGAGAGCCTCGGCCTCGTGGTGCCTCACCAGGTCAACCGGCGTATCATCGAGTCGGCCTCGAAGCGACTCGAGCTTCCTCCCGAGAAGGTGTACATCAACATCGACCGGTACGGGAACACGTCGGCGGCCTCGATTCCCATCGCTCTCGACGAAGCCGTGCAGGAGGGGCGACTCGAATCCGGCCAGCACGCCATCCTCGTCGCCTTCGGGGCCGGACTCACCTGGGGCACCGTCACCCTTCGCTGGTGACCAGACCTGGTCACTCGTCGACCCACTGAGGACACAGGAAAGAACCATGCCCGACAGGATCAGCCTCGCCTTCCCCGGACAGGGCTCCCAGTACGTGGGAATGGGCAAGACCTTCCACCAGACCTACCCGGAAGCGCGTAGGATTTTCGACGAGGCGGCCGACCTCCTCGGCTTCGATCTTGCGGCCATTCTCTTCGAGGGCGAGGCCGAGACGGTCGATTCCACCCGGGTGTGCCAGCCCGGAATCCTGGTCACCAGCGTGGCGATTCTGGAGGTCGTGCGCGAGCGAGGGTTGCTCGACGACGTGGTGCTCGGACCCACCCTCGGGCTGAGTCTGGGCGAGTACACGGCCCTGGTCTTTGCGGGCGCACTGCAGTTTGCCGACGCCGTCGAGCTCGTGGCCAAACGCGGTGCGTACATGCAGGAGTGCTCCGATCGGCACCCGAGCGGCATGCTCTCGCTCATGGGCTCCGACCTGGAAACCGCGGAAAGGCTCTGCGCGGCGGCACGCCCGTCCGGTGTCATCGGGGTCGCCAACCTGAACTCGCCCGGTCAGGTGGTGGTCTCGGGAGCCCGAGCGGCCCTCGAAGAGGCGAGATCCCGGGCCTCCGAGTTCGGAATCCGGCGTGCGATCCCGCTCAAGGTTGCAGGGGCCTTTCATTCCGAGCTCATGGACGAGGCGGCGACCCGGCTTCGCCAGGACCTGGCCAAGATCAAGATTTCTACCCCAGAAGTACCTGTCGTGTCAAATGTTACGGCACGGCCCACCACGGATGCGGAGGAGATCCGCAGAAACCTCGCCGAGCAGGTCAAGGCCCCGGTCCTGTTTCAGAAGGGAGTGGAGGCCTGTCTCACCCTGGGAACCACTCTGTTCCTGGAGCCCGGCCCCAGGAATGTCCTCTGCGGACTGGTGGGAAAGATCGCACCCGGAACACCTGCGGTCTCGATCGACTCGCCGGCCGATCTGGAGGCCTTTGCCGCCACCACCACGGGCAAGGGGGCGACCGGCAAGGCGTAGAACGCTCCCCGGACGATGCTAGAATAGCGCGCCTTCGGACGGTTTCGAGCGGGAGGGCCCGCTCCCGGGCCGTCCTCGGGGGCTGAGCCGTCCGTCCTCCGATCCGAACCGGCGTCATCGCCGTGAGGAAGCACTTCCGAGCGAGATCGCGATGTCCTCATTCCAGGGAAAGATCGCCGTGGTCACGGGGGCCAGCCGAGGAATCGGCCGCGCCCTGTCCCTGGAGCTTGCCCGACGGGGTGCCGACCTCGCCCTGCTCTCCGCCTCCGGTCCGACCAGGACGAAGGAGGAGGTCGAGCGATTGGGCAGAAAGGCCCTGTCGCTCAAGGTCGACGTGGCCGACTCGGGAGCCGTGAGCGATGCCTTCGGAGCCATCCTGGACGAGTTCGGACGGGTCGACTTCCTGATCAATAACGCCGGGATCACCCGGGACAACCTCCTCATTCGCATGAAGGATGACGAGTGGAATGCCGTACTTGACACCAATCTCCGGGGTGCCTTCAACTGCACCCGGGCCGTGGCCCGGAGCCTGATGAAGCAGCGATCGGGAAAGATCGTCAACATCACCTCGGTGATCGGCATCATGGGAAACCCCGGCCAGATCAACTACGCCGCATCCAAGGGCGGGCTCATCGCCCTGACCCGATCCGCGGCCAAGGAGCTGGCCGGTCGGGGAATCACGGTCAACGCCGTGGCCCCCGGCTTGATCCAGACCGACATGACCAGCGCGCTCCCGGAGTCGGCCCGCGAAGCCATGCTTCAGGGGATTCCGCTGGGCCGTATCGGCCAACCCGAGGAGATTGCCGCCGTGGTGGCGTTTCTCCTCGAACCGGCCTCCGACTACATCACCGGGCAGGTGATCACCGTTGACGGTGGTATGACACTCGGCCCCGTCCTCCAGGGATGACCTGGGGAGGCTCCTCGTACCGTGGAGGAGCTCGCCCGATGCGCGGGAGAGCACACTAGGAAACTCGAGACCAGGAGGAATCGCCCGTGGCGGACGAAAAGGAGACCAAGACGGCGCAGAGCGTCGAGGAGCGAGTGATCAACATCGTGGCCGAGCAAATGGGCCAGACCAAGGACAAGATCTCTCGCCAGACGTCCTTCGTGAACGATCTCGGCGCGGACTCACTGGATACGGTCGAGCTGGTGATGGAGTTCGAGGACGAGTTCGACATCAACATTCCCGACGAGGATGCAGAGAAGATCCAGACTGTCGGCGACGCCATCAAGTACATCGAGGAGAACGGCTGAGCATGTCCAGGAGGCGAGTCGTCATCACCGGTATGGGCGTCGTCTCCGCCATCGGCCACGATCTCGAGACGTTCTGGGACGCGCTGGTGACCGGCAAGAGTGGTGTCGGCCTGATCACCCAGTTCGACACGTCTCAGTCACCGGTGAAGATCGGGGCCGAGGTCAGGAATCTTGACGTCTCTCCGTTCATGGAGCCGCACGAGCAGCGGAAGCTCGATCCGAACTGTGTGTTCGCGGTCGCCGCCGCCGAGATGGCCATCAAGGACTCGGAGATCGACTTCGAGAAGACGGACCGGGACAACGTGGGGGTCATCGCGGCGAGCGGAATCGGAGGCATCCAGGAGCTCGAGGCCCAGCACACCAAGCTCATGGAACGGGGACCGTCCCGGGTGTCGCCGCTTACCATCCCCAAGCTCATGATGAACGCCATGGCGGGGCACATCTCCATCCGTCACGGGCTCCGTGGCCCGAACTTCACCACCGCATCGGCCTGCGCGTCCTCGACTCATGCCATGGGGCTCTCTCTGCATACCATCGCCTTCGGGCAGGCCGACGTCATGATCACCGGGGGGACCGAGGCCTCCATCACGCCCCTGGGTATGGCGGGATTCGCCAACATGCGCGCACTCTCCACCAGGAACGATGACCCCACCCGGGCCAGCCGTCCGTTCGACAAGAGACGCGACGGCTTCGTCATGGGCGAGGGAGCGGCGTTTCTGGTCATGGAAGAGCTGGAGCACGCCCGGAAGAGGGGAGCTCGCATCTACGCCGAGATGCTGGGATACGGCTGTTCCGGCGACGGCCACCACATCACTGCGCCGGATCCTTCCGGGGGGGGCGCATGCCTCTCCATGCACCGGGCCCTCAAGGACGCCGGTTGTGCCCCCGATGACGTGAACTACGTCAACGCCCACGGCACATCCACACCGCTCAACGACGCAACGGAAACGTGCGCACTGAAGACGGTCTTTCAGGGTCACGCCCGGAAGCTGGCCATCAGCTCCACCAAAAGCATGGTGGGACACCTCCTCGGTGCCTCCGGCGCCCTGGAGCTCGTCGCCACGTCCCTGTCGGTGGCCAAGGGGGTGGTGCACTCCACCATCAATCAGGAAGAGTCCGATCCCGACTGCGACCTCGACTACGTTCCCAACCAGGCACGAGATCTTCGGATCGAGAGAGCCATTTCGAACTCCTTCGGTTTCGGAGGGCACAACGCCACGCTGGTCCTCGGGCGACACGCGGGCTGAGGGAGCCTCGGGCGGAGGTTCTCTCCCCGAATCGGGTTCTCGAGACGCTGCGCTCGCAGTGAGCAAGGGGGGAGGGTACGGTGGCGATGAACCCGCGCTCGACGGGCAAGATCCGGGTGGCCGTGGTCTCGGGAGGGCCATCCGGCGAGCATGATGTCTCTCTCGCTTCCGGACGCAACGTCGTGACGGCCCTCCCTCGCGACCGGTTCGAGGTCCTCTCCCTGGTCTGGAGACGGGATGGAAGGTGGACCCTCCTCGACGCGGACGAGGGCCCGCCGTCGCTCCTCGACGGGTGGGAGGCCGGCACCAGCCCCCTGGAACACCTCCAGGCCGCACTGGGACTCTTGCGGCGCATCGAACCGAGCATCGTGTTCCTTGCTCTCCATGGACGGGGGGGAGAGGACGGCCTCGTCCAGGGACTCCTCGAGCTCGGCGACCTTCCCCACACCGGGTCGGGCGTGGCGGCCAGCGCCCTTGCCTTCGACAAGCGGGGGAGCAAGCTCGTGTTCCGATCCGCGGGGGTACCGACCCCGCCTCACGTGGAGGTGCGGAGATCGGATCTCGAGCCGGATTCTGGCAAGGTCCTGCGCCACGTGGTGAGCACGGTGGGACTCCCGTGCTTCGCCAAGGTCTCGGATTCCGGCTCCAGCATCGGGGCCTATCCCTGTTCCACCCGGGCCGAGCTGGCGACCGCCCTCGTGATGGCCCTCGAGGAGCGCCCGCTGTGCCTCGTCGAGCCCCTCCTGCGGGGAACCGAGGTGACCGTGGGAGTGCTGGGGAACACCGGAGCCATCGGCCGTGACGCGCCCATGGCTCTGCCCGTGACCGAAATCCGACCCTGCTCGGCTCCCTATTTCGACTACGAGTCCAAGTACACTCCCGGCGCCACCCTCGAGATCACCCCGGCGCGGATCTCCGAGGACGTCGCCGACCGGGTGAGAGACCTGGCCGTGCGTGCCCACACCGCCCTGGGATGTGATGGCGCCACCCGTACCGACCTCATCCTGACCGAGTCGGGACCCGCGGTGCTGGAGGTGAACACGATCCCGGGGCTGACCGAGACCTCGCTGCTCCCCCAGGGTGCGGCAGCCGCGGGCATCGACTTCCCTGCCCTGCTCGTCCGCATGGTCGAGCTCGGGCTCGCTCGGAGTCGGAGGCACAGGTCCGAGACCGTCCGCGTCTGAGGATCGGATCTCTCGCCCGGATCAGGGCGCCGGAAGGAGTCGACTCATGGCCGAGACAGTTCGCGTCGCCGTGGCGGGAAGCAGAGGTCGCATGGGATCGCTCTCGTGCGACGCCATCGAGAAGGAGCCCGATCTCGAGCTCGTGGCCCGGATCGAGAAGTCCGACCCGTTCGAGGAGCGACTGGAGGCTTCGCGACCCCAGGTCCTTCTGGATTTCTCGGTCCCCGATGCCGTGGATGGCCACGTCGAAACGGCCATCGAGCTGGGGATCCGACCCGTCATCGGTACGTCCGGCCTCGCCCGAGACCGGGTGTCCGTGTTCCAGGAGCGCTGTCGCGAGATCGATCTTGGCGGCATCGTCGCACCCAACTTCTCGCTGGGAGCATTGCTCCTCATGCGGCTCGCCGTCGAGGCCGGCCGTCACCTCACGCAGGTGGAGATTCTCGAGCTCCATCATGACCGGAAGATCGACGCGCCCAGCGCAACCGCGATCCGCACCGCGGAGCTGATGGCGCAGAGCCGCTCCCTGGACCCTTGTTCCGGGAGCACGGCCCCTGTTCCGGCGTGCGAGGAGAAGGTCCCGGGAGTTCGGGGCGGCGAGGTGCAAGGCATCCGCATCCACAGCGTTCGCCTTCCTGGACTGCTCGCCCACCAGGAGGTGCTCCTGGGAGGCCCGGGGCAGCTTCTCACCCTCCGCCACGACACATTCGACCGCACGGCCTTCCTTCCGGGAATCCTGCTTGCCCTGCGCAAGGTGAGTGAGCTGGACCGACTCGTGGTGGGGCTGGAGAACGTGCTGTGGCCGTGATGCTCGTCACCGATCGGCGGACCTTCTCTGCACCACTGGAGGAGACCGTCGCTTCTGCTCTCCGAGGAGGAGTCGCGTGGATCCAGCTCCGGGAGAAGGACCTCTCCGCAGCGGAGCTTCTCGAGCTCGCGAGACGTCTTCTCGCCCTCACGCGAGACGCCGGGGCGCACCTCGTCCTCAACGCACCGCCCGACCTGGTGCGAGATGCGGGGGCCGACGGAATTCATCTCCGGGCAGATGGCCCTGCGGTGGAGGTGGTTCGCATCACCGTGGGCCAGGATTGCCTCGTGGGCCGGTCGACCCACACCCTGGAGGAAGCGGTGGCGGCCGCGGCGGAGGGGGCCGACTATGTTATCTTCGGCCCCGTGTTCGCGACGCCGTCCAAGATGGGGATTCTCCAGCCTCGCGGCATTCCACTCCTCGAACGCGTGACCCGGACCATCCAGGTGCCCGTGCTGGCCATCGGCGGGATCGACGCTTCCAACGCGCGCCAGGTGATGGACGCCGGGGCCCACGGGGTCGCGGTGATTCGTGCCATCGGAGGCGCCGCTGATCCACGGTCGGCCGCCAGCTCACTGGTCGCCGCCACGGGCGGAGTCGGCCCGTCGCGCAGTTTGCGCGCCGACTCGAGGAGTCAGAATTCATGACCGGAGCCGCCGACCCGGAATCCCGCCAGCACCCGCGCCACCCCATGAGGATCGTCCGCTGGGTCCGCCTGGGCGTGGGGGCGGTGGTGGTGATCCTCATCGTGATGATGGTGCGAAGGTACGAGATGCTCAGCCTCAACGAGAAGGACATCTCCATGATCCCCACCATCTCCGGTGGACGTCGACTCCTCGTCGACACCTGGGTCGGCGAAGACGCTCCTTACGACGTGGGTCAGATCGTCCTGTACGGGGCGTCGATCGAGGGCAGGTCCTCGAAAGTGGTGCGAATCGGACGCATCGAGGCCAAGGGGGGCGATGTCGTCGAGGAGCGGGAGGGTACCCTGTGGGTCGGAGATCGAGATCTCATGGCCGTGTCGGGCCCGGGGCTCTCTCCCGGGAAGGCGCTGGAGCCGGGCACGTTCCTCGTTCTGGTGGACAATCCAGCCCTGCGGCTCGGCCCCGATCCCCGGGGCTATCCGGACAGCCGGCAGCTCGGTCCGGTGGTCGAAGAGGACATCGTGGGTCGATTCATCATCCAGTTCTGAGCCGCACGGCTCGAGGGGCTCGTCCCCGTGGCGAGCGAGGAGCCGCGGAGGAGACTCCGCGATGATGTCGTGACCGAGAAGCGACGGACCCGTTCACGGGCCACAACGTCTGACGAGCTGACAATCGTGGAGTGGATCCGCACCACCCGGGAAGAGCTCGGTCCTGCCGACCCGGACCTGTTGGTCGGCATCGGGGACGACTGCGCCGTCCTGCGGGGCGAACCTCACCAGCAGCTCCTGGCCGTGGACACGGTCGTGGAGTCGGTCCACTTCGCGGCCGGTACGCGACCCGAAGACGTGGGGCACAAGGCCCTCGCCCGGAACCTGAGTGACATCGCGGCCATGGGAGGAGTGGCACGTTACGCTCTGGTGGTCATCTCATGCCCCGCCGAGGGGTCACGGGATCGCATCCAGGGCATCTTCCGGGGGATCGATGCTCTGGCCAGGCGTTGGGGCGTCAGGGTCATCGGTGGAGACCTGTCGTCGAGCCCTGGCCCCCTCATGGTCACCATCACGGTCACGGGTAGGGTGGAGGAGCGAGCGCTGCTACGAGGTGATGCTGTGGCGGGCCAGAGGATCCTTGTCACGGGTACGCTGGGAGGCTCCCGCCTCGGCCACCACCTCTCGTTCACGCCACGACTCGCCGAGGGACGGATCCTGAGCACGACCGCGGGCGTTGGCGCCGCCATCGACCTCAGTGATGGAATCGCTCGCGACCTCGGCCACATCACGCGCAGCAGCCGCGTCGGTGCCGTCCTCGACCCGAGGACCATTCCTCTCTCTGCCGCCGCCCGGCAGCAGGCAAACGAGGATGGCCTCACGGCACTTCACCATGCCCTCCATGATGGAGAGGACTACGAGCTCCTCTTCACCGCGGACAGGGAAACGGCCCGAGCCCTGTCGTCGACAGGGCTCGGAAGGACCCGGGTCACCGACATCGGCGAGATCGTGCCCGGACCCGGAGTCTGGCTCCTCGGCCCCGACGGTGCGAAGACTCCGCTCGAAGGAGGCCATGACCATTTTCGAGGCTGACTTCGAGACCACGGGTCCGGAGGACACCCGGGAGGCCGCGCGCCGTCTCGGACAGTCCCTCGCGGGAGGCGGGGTCATCGCCCTGTTCGGAGATCTCGGAGCCGGCAAGACCTGCTTCGTCCAGGGCCTGGCCCGGGGCCTGGGGGTCGAGACGGAGGGGGAGGTGCGGAGCCCCACGTTCGTGCTGCGCACCGATCACCCCACCCGGGACGGTCGCCTGCTGATTCACGTCGATGCCTACCGACTGGGGGGGGAAGCGGAGTTCCTCGATCTCGGGATCATCGACGACATCGCCGACCCGGCCACGATTCTGGTCGTCGAATGGGCAGAGCGGGTGCGGGGAGCCCTCCCCGACGACCTCGTCGAGGTCCACATCGATCACCTCGGCCCCCTGAGCCGGAGGATCCGGGTCCGGGATCGGTCCGGGCTGCTGTCTCCGGTCAGAAATGAACCTCCCTCGACCTCCCCCGTTGAAGAAGCGTCGAATGGCCCCGAGTGACTCCGACCTCATGACCCGGGTCCAGGCGGGAGAGACGCACCTGTTCGAAGAGCTGGTGAGTCGCCATTACCGCGGGCTTCTCAATTACTTCTATCGCTTGAGCTGGGACCGACACATGGCCGAGGATGCCGTTCAGGAGGTCTTCCTGAGGGTCTACCGGAGCCGGGGGAGCTATCGCCCCTCGGCCAAGTTCACGACGTTTCTGTACCGGATCGCACACAACTACTGGATCGACCTCTTCCGGGCCAGGAAGACCAGGGGCCCCATGGCGTCCCTGGATACTCCGTCCCAGGAAGGCACCGGGGCAAGCCTCGGAGACCGGATCCCGGCGAGAGGGAAGAGCCCTCGCGAGAGCGCCGCCGACGCCGAAAGCCGCGATCGGCTGCGGGAGGCCCTCGCCTCCCTGACGCCGGGGCTGCGAGCGGTCTTTCTGCTCTCCAACGAGCAGGGGCTCAAGTACGAGGAAATCGGCCAGATCCTGAGAATACCCGTGGGCACGGTGAAGTCGCGCATGCATGAGGCGGTGCGGAGACTCCGACACCGCCTGGAGGACGAGAACGTTGAGTGACCCGCGATCGGACCTGACGGCTTACGTCCAGGGCGAATTGTCCGAGGACCGTGAGCGCGAAATCGAGGCCCTGCTCGCCGGGGATCCCGAGCTCCGCCGGGAGATGGAGTCCATCTCCGCACTGCTCGTCACCTTCCACGCCCTTCCCACCGTGGAGCCCTCCGCCCGACTCGAGAGGGAGCTCCAGGCAGCCTTCACCCCGGCGGTCAGTCCGGCCGGACCCGGATTCTTCGGCACGTTGCTCCTTCTGCCCGCTTTTCTCCGATTTCATCTCCGCGAGTCCCGCGGCCTTCGTCGTCTGGGATTCGTCACCGCGGCCTTCGGCCTCCACGCCATTGCCCTGACCGTCCTGGAGCTCCGTCGGGCGGAGCCCGATCTCGACGTGGCGAGCCTGCCGCGGGAAGTGGTCATTCCCATCGCTCCCCTACCGGACGCCGAGGGTGTCCTCCCGGACCTCGAGACCAGGGTGGGGGAGACGCCCCGGCCGACACTGGATCCCATCGATCTGGAGGACGACCTGGTTCCGATCCGGGAAGCCGCCTTCGATGATCCGGGGGCGGTGATGCCCCCTCCCTTGCGGTTCGAGATCGAGACTCTCAATCAGCGCGCCCTGCGCAGGCTCGACCTCGTGGCGCGATACGACGTGCGGCAACGACAGCGACATCTGGCAGCGTTCGGGGCAGGACCCGAGAGCGACGGAAGTGTGGAGAAGGCCCTCGACTGGCTCGTCCGGAGCCAGAGCACCGATGGCAGCTGGCATCCGGAGCAGACCGGGGGCTACCCCGAGAACCGGGCCGGCGTCACCGCGCTCGCGCTTCTCGCCTTCCTCGGGCATGGATCTTCGTCGACATTCGGACCCCACCGCGAGGTGGTCGCCCGAGGGGTGACGAGCCTGGAGAGGTGGCTCGAGGAAGCGCCCGCGGATCGGCCTCTCCATGCGCACGCCCTGGCAACCCTGGCATTGCTCGAGGACTCGGCCCTCGTCTCTGCCGAGCCGACACCGGGCCGTCGGCGCATCTTGCTCGACAGCCTCCAGCTGATCGCGTCGACCCGGAACACCGACGGAGGCTGGGGCTACCGTGCGGAGGCCCCCAGCGATCTCGGGTCCTCGGTCTGGCAGATCCTGACCCTGACCGAGGCGCGCCGGATGGGTTTCCCGGGGGCACCGAGCACGCTTCAGGGGTACCTGACCTTCCTGAGCCGACGAGCGGCGAGGACGGAGTCGCTCTCCATCGCCGACAACGGAGACTCGGGATGGGGACGACTCGGCCCCTCGGGCGGTGAGCTCGGCTCGGAGGGGAGGCTGGCGGCGGCGGCACTCCTCTCCGTGTTCGAGGCAAGGCTTGCCCTGGAGGCCGAGATCCAGGTCCGCCTCGTCGAGGAGAGGCATGCCGCGGTCAGTTCCCTGGACGTGGGGGCCCGGGACTACAACCTGGCCTTCTTCCTGGAGACCGGCGACGCTCGCATGGCCTCTTCCCGTCCACGAGACGGAACCCTGCGCGACCGGCTTCTCGGCTGGCAGGAGAGCGACGGATCCTTCTCGCCGGAAGGGGACCCATTCGGCCCCGCCGGCGGGCGAGTCTGGGCCACCGCCCTTGCGACCCTGGCCCTGGAGGCTCCGTACCGGTGACGGAACGGCCATAAAGCCGTTCCGGCTGAGCCGCTTGGGTGTTTTTTTAGGGGGCCGTGACAACTCGGGCCCCCGGAAGTAGACTGGCGCTTGTAGCGCATGTCTCACCCCACACCACGAGGCCCGCTGTCTCACCCTTTCGAGCTCCGACATCGGCTCGAACCTCGTCTCGGACAGCGCTCCACGATGCGGTGCGTCAACCGGACGTCCGGCATGAACCCAGCCAATGGCTGCCGCCCGGAAAAGGAGTGCTCGCAAGGAGCGCTGCCTTCGAACGGACAGCTTTCGACTCGCGGGAAGGGGGGTCCATGGAAATCCGCTATCATTGCAGTATGAAGGGGAAGAAGTTCTACAAGGTCCGTCGCTCGGCGGGAAAAGAGATCTTTCTCGGCACCATGGGGGAGTGCAAGCGCTTCATCAAGGTGCACAAGGAGAAAGTCAGCAAGCACCTCAGCAAGAACCACCTGATCGCCGAGGACAAGTTCGACATCCTCGGCAACAAGATCTGAGAAAGGCCCTCCGGGAGAGGCCGTTCAGACGATCAGACACTGGCCCCAGGATGATTGGCTCGGGGCACGCCACGGGAAGCGGGGAGCTTGAAGCGTCGATCCATCTCCGTGTTTCTGGGACTCACCTTGCTCGCCGCGTGCGGCTCCGAAGAGTCATCCCCGGTAGCCTCGACCATCCGGGATCGGCCCACCACCGAGCGAGCGGCCCAGCTCGAAGCACCTTCCCCCCGGCTGCCCATCGGACAGAGGTTCGAGGCACTCGTGGAGGAGATGGGACGCGGACCCGGGCTCCCCCGTTACGAGACCATCAAGCGTGAGCTCGTCCTCCTCGCCCGGCAAGATCCGGACGCTGCCGCGAGAATCGTACGAGCGCTCGAGGATGCGTCACCCCACGTCATCGACAATCTGCTCGACGTCCTCGCCCAGACCGGAAGCCCGGTCGTGGGTCCAGCCATCGTCGATCGCCTCTCCAGCCCGACACCCTTCGTACGGACCAAGGCCGCGGGCATTCTCGCGGTCCTTCCGGATCCCATCGCCTTGCCCGCTCTGGCCAGAAACCTGGCCGGAGCGTCGACCGCGACCGCCGAGCGGCTGGCCACCCTGGAAGCCCTCCGTGGACTCGGCTCCCCGGAGGCAGGAGAGGTCGTCGCGCGGTACGCGGCCACCGCAGAGGACGAGACCTCGCTCCTCCGGGCCCTCCACGTCCTCGGAGACCTCCCGGGAGAGGCCTCCGAGAAGGCACTTCGAGGCTGGCTGACCTCGGAAGAGGCCACCCTGCGGCTCGCCGCAGCGCGGTCGCTTCTGATCCTCGGGAAGGAGGAGGGAGCCGATGTGGTGAAGAAGGCTCTCACCTCCGAAAGCGCCGAGATCCAGCAAGGCGCCCTGCAGATTATCCAGGAGCTCCGGCTGTCCGAGCTGCTCCCCGACTTACGACCCCTCCTCGTCTCGGAGAACCCCCAGCTCCGCTTCCTCGCCGTGGCCACCATCACCGAGCTCGAGGGCGAGTCCGTCGAGGAGCTCCTCCTGGCGCGGGTCGAGGACACCGATGGGATGGTCCGCCGAGCCGCCCTGTTCAGCCTCGCCGAGCGGGGACACGAGCCCACCCTGGAAAAGCTCCGCCGTCTGGCACGGGAGCAGGGAGATGATGGCCGCTGGGCACTCATGGTCCTCGGCCGGATCAGGGACTCCGCCTCCATCACCGAGATGGTGGGACGGATCCGGACCACCTCTGACATCGAGGAGAAGACGGCGCTCGTGCGCTCGCTGGCCAGGACACGGGATGCGGTGGGAATTCCCATCTTGCTCGAGGTCGTGGGGGGGGCCGGATCGAGCGACCTCGGCGCGCGGACACTCGCCCGGGATGCGGCCCGTTATCTCGCCAATTTCCGCGAGACTGCTCTGGAACCGGTACGCCGGGCCATCCTCGAGACCGACGACTTCGAGATCCGGCGGGTGCTCCTGAGCAACGCCTTCGACTACCGCGGCTCCCGGGAGGCCATCGACGTCCTGCGCTCGCTCCGGCAAGAGCTCGACGACCCCGCGCTCCAGAGCATCATCGAGGAACGCATCTTCGCCCTCGAGCCCTCGGTCCGGGATGTTCCCGCCCCATCGTCGGGCAAAGGGGACCCGGCACCGAAGAAGTCGCCATGAGCCCCGAAGATCCCCGACTCGAGGCGACGCGCTCCGCCCGTGGTTTCGCCGTGACAGTGGTCGCAACGCTGCGCTCCCGGGGATTCGAGGCGCTGTTTGCCGGAGGATGCGTGCGAGACGAGCTGCTGGGTCTCGTGCCCAAGGATTACGACGTGGCCAGCAATGCCCGCCCGGACGAGGTGAGACGGGTATTCCGGCGCACGGTGGCGGTGGGGGCCCAGTTCGGGGTGGTGAAGGTGCTGGGCGAGGGCGGCGAAGAGGTCGAGGTCACGACCTTTCGCACCGACGGACCCTACATCGACGGACGCCATCCGGAATCGATCTCTCCCGGAAACGAGCAGGAGGATGCCTCGCGAAGGGACTTCACCATCAACGGGCTCTTCCTGGATCCCGGGGACGGGAGCGTCCGCGATCACGTCGGTGGCCTCCCCGACCTCGAGCGTCGCGTGGTTCGCTGCATCGGGGATCCCGACCAGCGATTCGACGAGGACAAGCTGAGGATCCTGCGCGCGGTGCGCATCTCGTCCCAGCTCGACTTTGCCATTGACCCGGATACCGAAGAAGCGCTGCGGCGCCGGGCAACCGAGGTTCTCCAGGTATCGAAGGAGCGCGTGGGCGAGGAACTGATCAAGATGTTCCGGTCGGCGCATGCCGATCTGGCCGTCCGACGGCTGCACGAGACCGGACTCCTCACCATCATCGTTCCCGAGCTGCAAGGACACGTGGCGGGCAAAGACGGTGGAATCGAGAAGACGGTGGCCGCACTGGCCCGGCTCGGCAAGAGCCCTTCCCACGAGGTCGGCCTGGCGGCACTGCTCCGGTACTGCTCACCTCCCGGAGTCGATGATCCGGAGGTGGAGCAAAGAGCGGGGGCAGCCCGCGACATCTGCCATCGGCTGCGCTACTCGCGCCGCGTGCAATCGGTGGTGTCGAGCCTTCTCCTGATCCTGAGCCAGATCGAACACGCGCGCTCGCTGACCCGCGCCGCCACGCGACGACTCATCGCCGAGCCCTTGCTGGATGCCGCTCTCGATCTCCACCGGTCGGCCGACCCCACGGGCAACGATCCCGACCGTCTGCACCTCGAAGGGCAGCTCCAGGCGGTGGGGGACCATCGCTCGCTTCCCCCTCCTCTCCTCACGGGGGACGATCTGGTGGGGCTTGGCATGACCCCGGGCAAGGAGCTCGGACTCCTCATCGAGGAGATTCGAGACCTGCAGCTCGAGGGATCCCTCATCGGTCGGGAGGACGCCCTCGATCTGGCCCGACGCCGGATCAGGTCGGGAAGAAGCGGACCATGAGCCTCGTCAACAGGACGATCCCCAGCACGGCCCCCGCCCCGGTGACGTGGCCCCAGGCGAGCAGAGCTCCGGCGTCGAGGACGGAAATGCCGAGAACCGCCGAGCGAACGAGTCGCTCCACCGGCTCCCGGCCCGTCCGTCGCAGGGCAGAGACTCCCCGGACCACGAGAATCGCCGCCAGGGGCAGAAGAAGGACCCAGCTCCAGATCTGACCTCGCAGGCCGGGGACGATCACGCAGAGGATCAGGAGGCCCACTGACGGAGCCAGGGCTCGACGCTGGCGAGTCTCCTCCTCGGAAAGGCTCGCCGCGGTGAGCGCCAGGGCAAAGAGTCCCATCCCGACTGCGTGAGCAAGTTCCGGGTACGCCAGAAGGCCGGCAAACCCCACTTCGGGCGAGGTTCCGGCTCCACTCGCCGCAGCCCCGAGGAGGACGTTGCCGAACCGGCACCCCCCGAGTACGAGCGCACCGAGGAGCCCGCGCCGCTTCGCGTGAAGATCGTAGGCGAGGACGAGGAACAGGACCGCGGACGCGGCGAAGAAGGCCTCCCGGCCCGCCGAAAAGGCCAGCACGAGTCCCATCGCCGCCAGGGAAAAGCACAGAAGACGGGCGGAACGGTCGCTGACCGCTCCTCCGGGCAAGGGACGATCGGGTCGCGCAATGCGATCCGTCTCCACGTCGACCACATCGTTGAGAACGACCCCGCTCGAGTAAAGGCAGAAGGAGCTGCCCATGACCGCGAGAAGCGGCAGGAGATCGTCGCCGAGAGCAAAGGGCCCGGCGAGGAGCCGCCCGGCAATCACGTTGGTGGTAGCAGTGAGCGCTCCCGCGGGCCGCGCCAGGCGAAGGTACCCGAAGAAAGCCTCTCTGCCCATCAGAGCTCGCGACGGATGTCCTGGAAGGTCACGAAGAGAAGGAGGGCGATGATCAGCAGGAGCCCCGCCCACTGGAACAACCCCATGACCCGCTCGTTGACCGGAGAGCCCTTGACCTTCTCGATGAGGAGGAAGAGAAGCTGCCCTCCGTCCAGCACCGGAATGGGAAGGAGATTGAACACGGCCAGGTTGATGGAGAGAAGGGCCACGATGTAGAGCAGCTTGGTGAATCCGATCTCCGCGAAGCGATAGAGGGTGGCCACGATGGTCACCGGCCCGCCGAGATTCTTGGGCGACACGGATCGGGTGAAGATCATGCGATGGAGCACGCTGAACACCCGGGCGAACTCGATGGCCGTGTTCTGGAATCCGGCCCGACAAGCATCGAGGACGTTGCTCTTGCGCAGAAGATAGGTCCGGTAGCGAAGGTCGAACCCGAGACTGGCATGCGTCCAGAGGTCGGGCTCGACGGTGATTCCCAGGGACGCCCCGTCGCGCATCACCTCGAGATCGAGCGCTCCCTTGCCATCGAAGTCGCTCATCATCTTCTGGATGTCGGAATAGTCGTTGATCCGCATTCCACCCCCCCGGACGATCCGGTCTCCGGGCTGGATTCCCGCCACCGCCGCGGGCGCTCCCTCCACGGGGACCACCCGGTTGTCGAAGTCGGAGCCCCAGGCCATGTTCTCGAGCCACCCATCGAGCGGCCGATCATTGGGCACCGCCAGGACGAGCGCCCGGGGCTCTCCCTCCCGGGTCACCTGGAGTGAGACGGTTCCGCCCGGGCCAGCGGCCTCCACCACGGCCCGAAAACCCTCGGGATCGTAGACCGGCCGGCCATTGGCAACCTCGACGATATCGCCGTCCCGCAAGGAATCGAAACCGCCTCCCCGCACCGCGAGGAGCTTGTTGCGAAGGGCGAGCACCCCGAGACGATGGACCTTCGACTCGACCACCCCCGGCTGCAGCTCGACTTCGACGTGCTCGTCGCCGCGAAGCAGTCCCAGGGTCACCGGATCCGGAAAGGGGGGGAGTGGCTCCTGGAACTTGTAGCCGTCGATGGGCTCGCCATTGAGGCTCACCGGAATGTCGCCGGTGCGAAGTCCCCTGCGATAGGCCTCGGAATCAGGATCGACGTCGAGCTCGGCCAGGGGAAGGACCCCCATGGTGAGCATGCCACGGCTCTCGTCGATACGGGGCACCACGTGGATCGTCTGATGCTCGCCACGCCGCTCGACCTCGACATCGAGGCCGACACCTGGACTGGACAGGGCGGTGTAGGTACCGATGTCGTCGAACTTGAATACCGGATCGCCGTCCACGGAGATCACTCGATCGCCGGTTTCCAGACCCGCGACCCAGGCGGGACTGCCCACATCAACCTTTCCGATCAAGGGCTCGGCAAAGGGAACCCCCAGCCGGAAAAGGATCGGGAAGAGAACCACTGCCGACAGGAGGTTCATGACGACTCCCGCCGAGAGGACGAAGGCCCTCTGTCCCACCGTCTTGTGGTGAAACTCCTCCGAGGAGTCGGTCTTGAGGTCCCCCGGATTCTCTCCTGCCATCTTCACATAGCCGCCGATGGGAAATGCGGACAGCCGGTAGTCGGTGTTGCCACGCCGGAATCCGAGGATTCGTGGGCCGAAGCCCAGCGAGAACACCTCGACACGGATGCCGACCTTCTTGGCGGCGAGGAAGTGTCCCAGCTCGTGAACGAAGATGATGAAGCCAACGCAGACAATGACCAGGAGTGCGTTGACCAGCGAGAGTATGTCCATCAGGTGAACCTCATCGTCGACAGAGGCGATGTGCTTCGTCGCGCGCCCAGCGGTCCGCTTCGAGAATGGCTCCCAGATCGGGTTCCGGAACCACCCGATGAGCCTCCATCACCTTCTCGACCGTCTTCACGATCTCCTGGAAGCCGATGTGTCCGTCCAGAAAGCCGGCCACCGCCACCTCGTCCGCGGCATTGAGCACGGCGGGGAGGGTGCCTCGCTCCCGCGCGGCCGCGAACCCGAGGGACAACGCCGGGTAGCGCTCGAGGTCGGGCTCGAAGAAGGTCAGCGAGGGTCCTCCAGCGGGGTCGTACGACCCCGGCGGGCTCTCCAGTCGATTCGGATAGGAGAGCGCGTACTGGATGGGAACCCTCATGTCGGGAGCACCGAGCTGGGCGATGGTGGAGCCGTCGTGGAACTCGACCATGGAGTGGATGATGGACTGGGGATGGATCACCACCGTCACGTCATCGGGGTCCACGGCAAAAAGCTCGCAGGCCTCGATCACCTCGAGAGACTTGTTCATCATGGTGGCCGAGTCGATGGTGATGCGCGGTCCCATGCTCCAGGTCGGATGATCGAGGGCTGCCTCGGGAGTCACCCCCTCGAGGTCCGCCAGTGGAGTGGTTCGAAAGGGCCCACCCGAAGCGGTGAGCAGGATACGGCGGATCTCCTCCCGACGCTCTCCCCGGAGACACTGAAGGATGGCGCTGTGCTCGCTGTCGATCGGAATCACCTCGGCACCCGAGCGACGAGCCGTCGCCATGAGGAGGGCTCCCCCGGCCACCAGAGACTCCTTGTTCGCGAGTGCGAGGATCTTTCCTGCTTCGGCGGCTCGGAGCGCCACCGGAAGCCCGGCGGCTCCGACAACCGCGAGGACGACGGTATCGACGTCCTGCCGGATGGCCAGCTCGAGGAGCCCACCGGGTCCGTGCAGAACCTTGATGGCCGTTCCCGCCAGCCCCTCCTGGAGCGGGGTGGGATCGGCACTCGGGTCGCTGAGGCAGACTGCGGAGGGCCGCTCCTGCCGGGCCTGGCGGAGCAGCCCCGGAGCGTCGGAGTGAGCGGAAAGGCAGGCCACCCGGAAGCGGTCAGGATGGCGATGGACCACGTCCAGGACCTGGGTTCCGATGGAGCCCGTGGATCCAAGAATGGCAATGCTTCGCGGGGAGTGGCTCGTGGCCGTCATGGGTAGTTGGGCTCGCGCCGGTCCGGTGGCCGAACGGTAGTCGTCGCAAATCCTTGGCGCGACAAGAGAAATCCCTCATCGCGCCGTGTCGCGGAGTATAGCACAGAGTTACCGCTGCCCGCCCGTGGTCGGATGCGGGAGGAGACCGTGGTAGCGGAGCAGCCAGTAGGCGATGAGGAAGTCGCAGCCGGAGTAGAAGACCTCCTCGCCCACGGGACCCGGTCGGACCAGGGAATGCGGACAGCTTTTCCAGGTGAAGCTCGAGCTCTGCCGGAGGTCGAGGGGTAGGGCAGCCACGGAGCAGAGGTAGCCCTTGCAGCCAAAGAACAGACGGCGACGGATATCCGTCCGATCCCGGAGATCCACGGGGAGAGCCCGGGTCTCGAGGGGAAACTCCACGAGCGAAGACACCGCGTCCTCGAGCAGGAGCGGATCGCGGGCCACGTAGGCGCAGACGATGGCGTTGAAGAGGGAGTTCCGCTCGCTTCCGACCCAGCGGAGGGACCGGTGAACCCCCTCAACCAGCTCACCCCGGAAACCGCGATCGGTCTCCAGACGCAGGAGCGTGTACAGCGACAGGAAGGCCATGACGTCGTTGCTGTGCTTGGTCGTCCCGAGCAGCTCCACCTTGCTGAATACGGCATGGTGCAGGGCGCCTCGACGGACCAGATCCTCGTAGGCCCGTGCGTACCGAGCCTCTCCGGTCGCATGGTGGGCAGCCTTGCAAACGGCGAGGGCGATGAGGGCGTTGACCCCTTTGGGCAGGAAACCCAGCATCGTCAGGTCGAGATCGCCATGGGACGTGGTGAATCCGTCCACATCGACAATGCGGAAACCGTGGGCAAGGATGTGATCGGCCAGCCTCGTGAGCTGACGGCGGCAGGAGGCCAGGACCTCCGGGTCGTCGACCGTGGCGTAGGCGGTGGCGAGGCCGAAGACGATTCCCGAGACCTGATCCTTGCTCAGGTCGCCCCGGTAGCGGTAGGCGGGAAGCCCCCCGGTGGCCGGCCTCCACACATCAGGTGGGTCCGTACCGGGGACCGGAAGTCCCGTGGGCTCGAACGTCCTCCCGTAGAGCCCGGCCCTCCCGGTGACCTCGGAGAGAAGCTCGAGCCCCTGAACCACACGGCGCACCTGTTCGAGGGCCGCCGGGTCGAGAGTGGCGCCATAGCGGAGACTCTCGGCCGCGAGGTAGCAACCGGTCCAGATTCCCCCGTCGGACTGAGGACCGTAGCTCGCGGTGCTCGATGCGAGATCCGGCCACCCGGTGGCACCGAGGGGGCGCGAGCGACGGTAGACGAGGAGCCCCTCGGGGGAGAGGTGACGCTCCTCGAGCCGGGTCTGGAAGACGGCTGCCTTCTCGTGAAGGAGACGGATCTCCTCCTTACCGGGTGCGCCCCGTAGCCACGGTCCTGCCGCACGACAGCCTGCGAGAGCGCCGAGAGCCAGAACAGGGACTGCCAGAAAAAAACCCCGCGTCATGCGTGCCTTGTTTATAATGAATGCCCCGATCGAAAGAGGAAGGGACGGTCTCTATAAACTCTCTCTTAACGGCAGCTTACGAAGCAGTGCGGCGCTTGCCTTGCGGCGTGATCGGCCGGCGATCTCCGGCAACACCGGCACTCCTCGGCCTGGTGCTGTTGGTCGGCTTCGGGCGAGCTTCAGCTTCTCAGGCAGATCCCCGGGACGAGCTTGCCACCGCCCGATCGCTCCTCCTCAGCGAGGAGGGGTTTGAAGAGGGCGTGACGCGGCTCGAGGCTCTGCTGGCGAGGGCCCCCGAGCCCGGCGAAATCGACTGGATCATCGACGCGCGCCTCGCCCTCGGTGAAGCACGGCTTTTCCAGGGAGAGTACCCCGAAGCCGAGGAGCTGGTTCGTCAGGCTTTGCCTCATCGGGCCGATGCCTCGACCTGGCGCCTCCTCGGAAGCATCTGCTACTCCCAGGGTGAAAGCATCCGCCTCGACACCATGAGGCGCAGCGCGAGCTTCATCGTCTCGCGTTACCGCGACGCGGCGTCAGCCTTCGAGCACGCCACGAGCCTGGACCCCGCACAGCCCGACGGGTGGATCGGGCTCGGGCTGAGCCTCTTCTACGTTCCCGAGCTGGAGCGGGCCGCACAGGCCTACCGCACCGGACTCGACCGGGTCGCCCCGGAGTCATCAGGTGAGCTTTACGCCCTCCTCGGTAACCTATTGTGCCGCTATCTTTTACAATATAAAGAGGCCGAGACGGTCCTGCAGCGGGGGTGCGATCTGCTCCCCGACCGGTCCGATGTTCGCCTGGACCTCGCAGAAGCCCGCCTCGGGCTGGGCGACGAGGAGGGCGCGGTCGAGGCGCTCCTGGAAGGCCTGAGAATCGCCCCTGCGAATCAGGACGTCTACGACCGGGTCTGGCAGCTCTTCGGATCGCAGCGCCTCTACGACCACGCCCTGGCCTTTCTGGAACGGGCCGAGAGCGAGGGGATCGGCGACCCTCGGATCCCCTGGTACCGGGGGTTTTACTCCCGGGAAAAGGGGGACCTTGCCGGAGCCAGGGCCTTCTTCGAGGAAGCCCTGCGCCGGAATCCCGATTTCGCCACGGCCCATGGGTTCCTGGCCCGCATCGATCTCGAGGAGGGGCGGGAGACCGAGGCCATCACCGCGCTCGAGACGTCCCTCGAGCTGGACCGGAACAACACCCGGAGCCGGGACCTGCTTCTGGGCCTGGCTCGTTCCCGGGGCGAGGCCGGACACTACGAGGAGGCCTTGCCGCTCTTCCGGACGCTCGTGCGCCTCTTTCCCCGAGACACCACCCTGCGGGCCGACCTGGCCGTGACTCTGGCCAGTCTGGCGCGGGGGGAGGAGGCCGTGCGAGAATACGAGGCGGCCCTGGAAATCGACCCGTACGATACCCGCCTGATCAATGATCTGGCCATCGTCCTCGAGGCCATGGGTCGGACCGAGGAGGCACGCAAGGCATATGGCCGGGCCGAGGAGCTCGGCCAGAATCCGGACGCCATCGAGAATCTGGGTATGCTGGACCTGCGCCTCGGTCATCCGGACCGGGCCGCGGCTCAATTCACCAAGGTTCTTCGCATCGACCCCGGAAGAGAGCGCTCTCTGGTTCTCCTCCACCGATGCTTGTGGGAAGCCGCTCGCAAGAGGCCACCCGTGGGCGCGAGCGATCGGATCGAGGACCGTTGAACCTCGATCGGAAGGGAACATGAAACCGAGGCCGGTCCGGGGTTTTCCCGGGGCGCCTCTCGAGACAGGACGAGGCGAGAAGATGAAGATGAGCACCCTCAGGTCCGTTCTGGGCACGAGCATCCTCGGGCTCCTCCTCACCATGGGCGGCAACGCCGGCGGTGACGAGATCAACCGCCCCCAGGAGGTCCTCAAGACCGCCGACATCAACAAGCTGACGAGATTGCTCGACAGCTACCTCGACGAGTCCGACTCCATGAAGAAGGAGAAGGACCTGGAGCGCTTGCGGGACGAGCTCGACCGCATGGCCAAGAGCAAGGGATTCGACACCTTCCTCCGCTTTCCCGGCCTCTTCACCGAGCTCATCCAGTCGACGTACGACTTCAAGCGGAGCGGTTTTCTCAAGGGCAAGCTGAACTCCGAGACGACCGAGCTCTCCATCCGGGGCAAGTCCTACAAGAACACCTATCATTTCTGGCTCCCCAAGAGCTACGACCCCCGGCAGCCCTTGCCTCTGATCATTGCCCTGCACCCCAAGGGGAAGACGGGCGACAGCTACTTCGCCGAGACCTACGAGAACAGCAGTCTGGCCGATGAGTGTGCATTTCTCCTGCCCACGCTTGCCGCAGAGACCGAGTCCTGGAGCAGCCCCGAGGGACGGATCCAGATTCTCGCACTGTCCCTGGCCAAGATATGGGAGGTCTACAACGTCGATCGGACCCGCTTCATCATCGAAGGGGCCGAGGATTCGGGGCAGCAGGCCCTCACTCTCGCCTCCTGGTATGCCGACATCTTCGCCGGGGTGATCGTCCGCTCCACCACTCCTCCTGACAAGTTCTTCTATCACAACTTCAAGCATCTTCCGGTAGCACTCCTCGTCGGCGAGAAGGACACCGAACACCGGGCAGCAATGACCACCATGGAGGCCGAGTTCAAGAAGGCGGGGCAGGCCGCGACGAGCCTCGTCGTCGTTCCGGGCGCCGGGGCTGGTCTTCTCGGTGATGGCTCGAATCTCATCAAGGACTGGGTTCTTGCCCGTACTCTGACCACATTTCCCGACGAGATCACCTGGAGCGCCACGGATCGCGGCTTCGGTCGAGCCTACTGGCTCCAGATCACGCACCAGGAGATCGGTGACGACGTCGTCTCCACCGTCCATGCCAAGCTTGACCGGGCGAACAACAAGGTCGAGATCCAGGCGGATCAAAACACCCTGAAGTACGTCGTGTATCTGAGCGACGAGGTTCTGGACATGGACAAGCCATTCTCCATCGCCACCAACGGGAACATCGACTTCCAGGGAAAGAAGGAGCGAAGCCTCGATCAGCTTCTGCGCTCCTACTGGGTGAAGGGCGATGCGACGCGCCTCTTCACCAACGAGGTGCCGATCGAGGTCGTCAAGTAGGGGAGGGGAAGAACAGAGCTCGAGCCCCAGCAGGCGGCGGCCAAATCATGGTCGCCGCTTTTTTTTGCCCGCGGATGCAGACGGTTGCGGAACCAGCGGGTTGGCAACGCGGGCCACGGGTCAAGGGCACGGTCGCGGGCACCGGAGGACAGGGGAAGAGGCGGATATGAGAAGGGGCGAGGCCCCGGAAGGACCTCGCCCCTTTGGTGAGCCAGTGCTCTCTTTCGCTACGAGCTAGTTGATGGACAGGAGCTCGTTCAGCGAATCGACCAGAGCGCGATAGTTGTTGTCGACGGCAACCACGTGCAGCACGGGGAGATGACGATCCTCACCCACGATGCCGAGAGCCGTGGTGGCGTTGGCGCGAGCCAGGTCGACGACGTTGTTCTTGTCCTTGATCGCGCTGATCAGCGGATCGACGGCCGAGACGTCACCGATGAAGCCGAGCGCCAGCGCGGAAGCACTGATCTCGTACTCGGTCTTGGCGGTCTTCAGGACATCGGTCAGAAGGCCGACGACCTCCTTGTCGCCCATGAGTCCCAGGGCGGTAGCAGCCGACCTCTGGAAGTCGGGATCGACACGGCTGCTGAGGACCTTCTTGATGGCGGGCATGGTATCTCTGGCCTCCATGAGGCCGAGAGCCACCGCGCAATAGCCGCGAAGGTCGGGATCGCCCTTGCCGGACATGAGATCCACAAGATCGTCCTTGGCCTCCTTGTGCTTCATGAGACCCAGAGCGATGGCCATGCCCGCGCGAGCACTGTCGCCCTTGGTGTCCTTGAAGACGTCGTAGACGTACTTGGAGTTGTCGGCCGAGGAACCCTCGTTGCGCGAAAGAATGGCCACGGCCAGGGCCGCGAAGGCCTGGGTCGACTTCTGCTCGCCTGCGAGAGCCCTGAGAAGGGTCTTCTTGGCCTCGTCGCCACCGATCTGTCCCAGCGAGATCAGGGCCCAGTTCTTGGACTGGGGCTCACGGCCACGCTCGACCTCGGCCTTCAACAGGGCGATGGACTGCTTGTCCTCCGAATCGGCAAGCTTGCCCAGGGCAACGATGGCTGAACGGCGGACCTGGAGATCCTTGTCGCGGGTCAGAGCCTGGATGGCCGGAATGACCTGCTTGTCGCCGATCTTGCCCAGAGCGATGACGGCGTGCGCCCGGAACAGCTCGTCGGCACCGGTGTCCTTGGCCACGTCGAGGATGCGCGGAACCGCCGTTTCAGCCTTCATGATGCCGAGAGCGGTGAGCGCACACACGGGTACGTCCTTGGCCGACTCGCGAGTTGCGATCGCCTTGAGGAGGGGCTCGACGACCGCCTCGCTGCCCTCTCCATCGTTCATGCCGATAAGGCCGAGGGCGATGGCCGCGAAGGCGCGCGTGCGATCGAGGATCTCGGTTCGACCCATGAGCCTCTTGCCCTCGATGCTGTTGTTCATGATGCTCACGAGCTGGGGGATCGGCTCGGGATCACCGAGGATACCCAGGGCGAGACAGGTCGACTCACGCACCTGCTTGTTCTCGTCCTTGAGCAGCTTCATCAGGGCAGGAATCTCGGACTTCTCGCCGACCTTGCCGAGAGCGATCACGGCCGCGGCACGGACGTCGAAGAAGCTGTCGCTCAGGGCCTCGACGAGGGCCGGAACAACGGTGTCTCGCACGATGGAGCTGGTCGGACGGGTCGTATCCTGGACGTTGTCCTTGTCGGCCTTGCCGAGAAGGTAGTCCAGGCTTTCCGTCGACTCGCCGGTCTGGTTGATCTTGCTCTTGAGCTCGAGGAAGGGCTCACGGTTGTAGGCCCACCAGAACTCCCAGCGCTCGAACCCCTCGATGCCAGCCGCCTTGCGGCGTCCGCCGGGAGTCGTTCCGCCCTGGCGTCCGGCCACCGCACCGGCACCGGTGCCGCCAGCGGCACGGGGACCGACCGGGAGACCGGCCGGACCAGGCGCCGCACCACCGGGGCCACCTGGAGTCGTTCCACCACCAACGGAGCCACCACCCGGAGTGGTTCCACCACCGGGGGTCGGGGGAGGAGTGGGATCGTTGGGCGTACGGCCAGTCGGGGGCACCTGCCCCGCGGGCCCGCGGTAGTTGCCACCGTGAGCCTGGACCTCTTCGGCCGCCATGACGTAGAGCAGCCCCACTCCGACGAAGGCTGCCGCACCCAGTATGAACTTCCTCATCTATGCCCTCCTTGCTTGAAAGCTGAAAAAGACGGGACTCGATAATGTTGTCACGAACCGATGCCGGGATCTGGCTGTCCAAAGCCAGCGATCCGAGCGGCACGGACCTCCTTCCGACGAGAGGCCGCGCCGGTCAATCTTGACGCAAGACGCGTACCGATGAACAGTCAGCCCCGGATCCGGTCCCCGAAAACGACGGGAAACCCGGGTATACCAGTATCTTGGCCACAGGGCTCCGACAACAACGAACAGAGCGGAATCGGGGGGTCCCCCGGCCGCCACGGAGGATCGTCACCCGTGAGTAACGCCCACCCCAGATGGGGCACCCCGGTTCCAGACCCATGCCGACCCGCGCCCGGGCACCCGCGATTGCCGAAGCTCCCGGCCGCCACCCTGATGGTCCTGCTCCTGACCGTGGGCCAGGGCTGCGGCAAGGAGAGCAAGGACGGACAAGCCGGTGCGGCCCCGGCCGCAGGGGCCGCGACGGATACCGGCGAGGCCAAGAAGGGGACCTTTGGCACCTCATCGGCAGCCCCGACATCGTCCATGGGGTCCATCCCCACGCGCCCGGTGGCTCGCTTCACCGTCGGAGACCGGCGCGTGGACTGGAGCCGGGAGGTATTCGAGAAGAACTTCAAGGAGTTCGACACCTACCACCGCATTCTCTTCCCCACCGAAGACGCCCCGACCCATGTCGACTTCTGGAACTTCTATCTCGCGGGCCAGGAAGCCGATCTCGCAGGAATCGTGGTGACGGTGCGCGACATCGAGGAAAAGATCACCTGGGCTTTTGGACAGAACCCCGATCAGGACTACATCGAGCAGGTTCTGGCCTTCCACGGCGTTTCCAGGGAAGCCTTTCGGGAGTGTGTGCGCAAGGCCGTTGCCGCCGAGAAGCTCATCGAGGTCTACACCAATAACCCTCTGTTCTCTCCGTCAAAGGCCTTCACCTATTATCAGACCCTGGGGACGAGCTACGACGTGGAGGCCGTGGTCATCGATCACCGTGACCATCTTGGCGATCTTCCTTCCGATGTTCCCGAGGATAAGCGCTTCGACGAGGCCTACCGTCGCGCCGTGTCCGAAGCTCGCACCCTCAAGAAGGAGATGATCGACCACGTCCGCGACCTGAACGCCGACGCGTTGACCGCGATACGAACGGAGACGGCGCAGAGGGTCGAGGCGGAGCGGGCACGCCTGAGGGCCGCAGAGCCAGATCTCTCGGGAGAGGATCTGGAGAACCGATTGGCCGACACGATCCGGGCAGCCGACAAGGAGGAGCGCGAACGGACCGTTGCCCTCAACACGGCGGCCGGCCACCTGGGGTTCGATCATCTGGTCAAGGAGAAAGGACTCGAGGTCCAAGCCCAGACCGGGATCGTGTTCAGGCCGGAAGCCCCGAAAAACGATGTCGTCACCTCGGGCCGCACCCGCTCGGCGCCCCTTACAGGGGAGGACATCCGCCAGTTCCTTCTCTCGACTCCCACCATCGCCCAGATGACCGTCGGTCAGATCGGTGGGGTGTTCAACGATCCCCTCGGAGGCGCGGCCTACATCGTCAAGCTCAAGGCAAGCAAGGTTCCAAGCCTCGAGGACTACGACGAGCTGGGCTACCGACAGGCGGAAGCGACCTATCGCACCCACACTCGAACGAGGCACCACCTGGTGCTCAATTTCTACCACCTGAGCCAGCGGTATGACCTCAGGGAGTCCCTGGATCGACCGCAGAAGCCCGGTAGCGCGGCGGCGACGGATCGCCTCCGGGGCAAGAAGTCCCTCGGCTCCGATCCCGTACTCGATTCCGACCCCGAGGGCACGACCAGCAATGAAACCGACGATGGCGTCTGAGGCGGAGACCAACCCGATGTCGAACCGAGACTCCTGGCGGCAAGCAGTGCGGAATTCCCTTTCCATCGTTGCCATGGCCAGTGCCCTGTTCCTGGCTCTCGTGGCCGGATCGCCGGCCGCGGTCGTGGCTCAGGAAGGGGAGAATCCCCCCGGGACGAGTGCAGCGCCGGAGTCCGCGGCAGCCGAGGCTGCACGCGAGAACCGGTGGAACCGCTATCGCGACATCGGGCGGGATCTCCAGGGGGGGCGCCTCGGGCCGGAAGAGGCTCTCGAGGACTACCAGCGACTCCTGACCACGGTCGCCAGGGGGACCGAGCTCGAGCCCTACGTACTCTACAGCCTGATGGGAGTGTGCTTTTTCCTCGAGGATACCGAGGGTGCTTCGAAATGGCTCACCGAGCTCCAGAGCAAGCACCCCGACCACTACCTCAACACCCGCCGGATGAGTGCCCTTCGTGACCTCGACGAGCAGACGGGGAGCACGACCACTCACTACGCGTCGCAGGTCCTCGAGCATCAGCGTCAGTGGCTTTCCGGTGCCGGCCGCAGGTGGACGGAGCCGGAGCCGACTCCGACTCCCAAGGTCGTTCTCGAGACGGACGAGGGAAACATCACGCTCGTGTTCTATCCCGACGTGGCTCCTCGTCACGTCGAGAACTTCCTCAAGCTCGTACGCGAAGGCTACTACGACGGAACGACCTTCCATCGCATCGACCTGGGCATCCGCATCCTGGGCGGCGATCCCAACACCCGCAAGGGCGCGAAGGCCAGTCCCGATGACATCGGGAAGGGCGGCCCGGGCTATGAGCTCGAGCCATGCCCGGGCCTGGTCCGCAACCGGAGGGGAGCCCTGACCGCCAAGTACATCGACCGGCTGGGGGTCGATCACGGCAGCCAGTACTTCATCAACGTGGGATCGCCCCTGAGCCAGGATACGCGCTGGACCGTGTTCGGGAGGGTGGAGTCGGGCATGGAAGTGGTGGATCGCATTGCCAGCCGCCCCGTCGACGAGCTCTGGCGCCCCCTCCAGCCGGTCGCGGTCCGCACCGCCCGGGTGATCCCCTGAGAGCAACTTTGGCTCGCATTCCTCGCTGGCCCGGGATAAGCTCGATCCGCTTCGTCAACCCGGCCAGAAGGACTTCGCGACCATGCCCCAGCCACTGATCGACCCCTCCACGATTGACTTCGACCACGCCGAGATCGACCGGGCAGTGATCCGGGAGCTGATCCCCCAGCGCTTCGAGATGGAGCAGATCACGGCCGTCGTGAAGCTCGACCCCGAGGCCGGACTCATCGTCGGCTACCGCGACGTGGGTCACGACGAGTTCTGGATCCGCGGTCATCTTCCGCAGAAGCCCCTTTTTCCCGGGGTGCTCATGCTCGAGGCAGCGGGCCAGATCTCCTCGATCTACTACCACCTCGTCCTCAAGGATCCCCGCCACCCTTTTATCGGGTATGCCGGTCTTGACGACGTCCGGTTCCGAGGCACGGTTGCACCGGGCGATCGCCTCGTCCTGGTGGCCCGCAACAAGAGGCTGCAGAGGAGGATGGCCGTCTTCGAGACCCAGGGTCTCGTGGGCAGCCAGGTCGTCTTCGAGGCGGTCGTGCTCGGGGCCCCCGTGAAGATCGATTTCTGACGCAAAAAAAACAGGGCCGGGCACGAGGCCCGACCCTGTTCGGCGTTGAGGGGATCACGTCGCCCCGGGCTCGCCGGGGCGAGCGACCCTACGAAGTGGAGGGCGTCTCCGTGGACGAGGCAAGAGCGCTCCTGCCTCGTCCTTGTTTCCTTGTCAGTTCTGCGCCGGCTCCGAGTTCTTGTCCACGAGGCGGATGCTGGAAGGATCACCCGCGGCGGGGTTCACGTCCTGGGTCGGGGACGGGATGACGAACTTCTTGTGCCACTTTCCGTCCACGAACAGCCACTCGTCCTCCATGACATCGTCCTTGACCTTCATGGACGAGAAGGCGGGGTGATTGGGCTTCCAGGTGTAGCGGACGTTTGCCCGACCCACATCACCGTCCACCGTGATCTCCTCGATGTCGTAGGAGAAGTAGTCGATCAGGCCCTTGGCGCCGAGGAAGTGGTCGAGGGTAGCGAGCTCCTTGAGACGGGGCTCGTAGATGTCGTAGATCGTCCGGTGGTCCTTGGCCAGGCGGCAGTCCCAGAACCGCTTGACCTCGGCGCGAAGCTCTTCGGACGTTCCCGACGCCACCTTGGCAGGCGTGGGCGCGAAGGCGAGGAAGACGCCTCCGAAGATGGACAGGAATGCGAACAGAGCGACGAACTTCACCAGCTTGCGATTCGTTCCCATGGGGGCCCTCCGATCGTTGCCTCCTCCGGGGGGAGGAGCAAGTTTCCACGACCCTGGGGAGCTCGAGCGGCCCTCCCGCCCGTCTTCCTCAGGGAAAGGCGCCACCGCCGCCTCATGGTCGCGGGGCACCGTCCGTCAACGCTGCGAGGAGAAGAGCAAAGGCCGTGCCCGCCGCGTACGCCGTGGTGATCTGCCGCCCGACCTCGTGGTCCGCAGAGGGTTACGAACCGTGACGCTGCCCGCTTCAGGGTGGCGGCCCAACGCCGGATGTTCACTTCACGCGACGTCGATGAGGCGCATGCCCGGGATGGCCTGGCATGCGAAAGCCCGCCAGCAAGTTACGGGCGTCGACGCCGATCCACGTCGTGTCGAGCTCAATCCCGAGCCGCAGCAGGGTACGAGCCCAGCACCCTCAGAAATGCCGTGCGCGCCCTGACTTCGTCGAGGGCCGAGTCCACTCGTGCCTCCACCCGACTTCCTTCGAAGTCCAGATAGAATCGGTACTCCCAGTTCCGCCGGGGGAGGGGCCGCGACTCGATCTTGGTCAGATTGAGGGCGCTCCGGGCAAAGATCTCGAGGATTCCAAAGAGAGAGCCGGGAGCATGGCCAAGCTCCAGAACGAGCGAAGTCTTGCTCGGTCCCTCGACCCTGGGGGGCGGCTTCTGGCCCACCAGGATGAAGCGGGTGGTATTGGCAAGCTCGTTCTGGGCACCACGCACCGCCACCTCGAGGCCGTACAGCTCCGCCGCCAGATCGCTGGCCAGCACCGCATCCTCGTCGGTGCCCGATCTGGCGAGCCAGCGGGCCGCTCCTGCGGTGTCGGCGGAAGGGTGGCTCTCCAGCCCCCTCCGGGCCAGAAGGGCGGCGCACTGGGCCAGGGCCTGCGGATGGGAGTGGACCCGCCGCACCCGGTCGAGATCGACCCCGGGACGGACGAGCAAACAGTGCTCAACCCGAAGGTAGGACTCTCCACGGACCCAGAGCGAGGAGTCCAGGAGGAGATCGTAGGTCTCGGTGATGGAGCCGGCGGTCGAGTTCTCGATGGGGAGGATGCCCTCGTCACACTCTCCTTCCTCTACCCCCCGGAAGACCTCGGCGAAGGAAGGCCGAGGAACGGTGATCACGCCGGGTCCGAAGCGCTTGCGGGCCGCCAGCTCGGAATATGCGCCGGGATCACCCTGGAAGGCGACCCGGATCCCGGGCGGCCCTCCCGACGATCGTTCCTCGATCTCCGCCACTTCGCAACCTCCCGCGTTGATCCACTCGGGCCGCTCCCGGAGGCGGTCCCTTCCCCGTCTACTGGATCACGAAGGACCAGGGTCGGGTCGTGGCATCCTCGCCGGGGAGCATGCCCGGAAACCCCGCGCGAGGCGCCGGGATCAGGCCCCGGGACTCGAAGACGTTGACGCGCGGCGCATTGCCGGAGAAGAAATCCACCACGTCGGCTCCCACCTGGTCGAGGGAGTTGGTGGCCTTCAGGATGATGGTCCCTCCTGCTGTCTCGAGGGCGATATCCGGCACGCCGTTCATGTCATCGTCGGCGGAGAGGGTCGCGGCGAAGTCCACGAGCACGAACCAGTCGAAGGTACCTGCCCCGAGCACCTGCTCGATCAGGGGCAGGTCCGCGAAGGCGATGACCTGGCGAGGTGTGGTCCCCGGTCCCGGGTTACCAAAGAAAATATCGTCGATGAAGATGCTCGTCACCGGCCTTGGCGGAAGATCGGAGCCGGAGCCGCCATTCCTCGGCGTGGCGGGAATGATGACGATGTCTGCGCCCATTCCGGCAGGAAGGCCACCCCGGGGAACCTTGATCGAGGTGCAGAACGTGATCGTCGCCAGACCCGAAGTCGGCGCGTTGAAAGAATAGCTCTCGTTCTCCAGGCTGTCCGGCGGAGAATCGTCCGTCTCGCCGAGAAGCGCCGTCCAGCTGTCGGAAGCGACGGGAGCAGAGTTGAGGGCCAGCGAACCACCCGCCTCCTCTCCCAGGACTCGATCCGGCTGGAGCTCGATGAAGCCGGCCCGGAGAGAGCTTCCCTGGATGACCCGCACCGAGGTGAAGAGTCCTTCCCGGGGCGGCCGGAGCTCCCCACGATCCTGGGCATCCACCGGGCACGAGAGCAGAATCAGGCCACTACAGAGGACAGCAGCCCAGCTGAGAATCCGGGTACTCACTTCGATCTCCTTTCCGCGGTTCACCAGGAACCGACCTTCGACGGAACAGCCGTTCACCCGAAACATGATGATGAACGCCTCCGGAAGTGAGCGGGAGACCGGAAGGTCACCGGGCGGCTCGCGAAGACGAGCGACCCGGCGCGTCAGGGCGGGGGGGAGGCCGCCCCGCTCCCACGAGGATGCGTTCCCTGGCTACGGTCATTCTAGCCGACGCCGAGAGGAACATCAACGGGGAGAGGGATGAGCCCCTGATTGCCTGAAAGCGGGGGACGAGCCCGCTCCCGGGGGTCAGGAAAACAGGCTCTCCAGCTTGTCCTTGGCCGAGTCCTGGAACTCGGTCCCGAGGTTGCACTCAGGGGTGGGCGCGTTCTTGTCCCGCTCCTGGTACAGCTGATGGACGAGGCGCTTGGCCCCCTCCTTGGCGTAGAGCCGGACCATACCCAGAGTGGTCTGCTCGTCGAAGATGACGGTCAGAAGGATACGGTCACCGACCAGGGTCATCTGGATGTTCTCCTTCTTCCCCTGGTGATACAGGACCGAGAACTCGTCCTCGCCGAGGAGGCGAGCCATCTCCTTGGTCGCGGCGAAGCTGCCCGCCACGAGGGCCGAGATCGTGTCGTTGTCGAACGACCGGGTCGATCCCTGTCTGGTGATCATGTAGCCCTCGCGGTCGATGAGCATTGCACAGCGCGCCTTCGACTGGCGAAGGAACTCCGTCAGGATCTGATCGACCCTCTCGATATCGGCCTCGTAGAACACCTGCCGCGACTCTTGCGTCTTCTTGCCACTCATCGGATGACTCCTGTGCGTTGCGTCCGCTTCTCTGGCCAGACCCTTATCCGCGGCCATCCCTTCGACTACCGCAAGAACACCATGATCGCCGTCGCAGCAAAGGCAAGCACGAAGAGCACGATCATGACCGAGGCAAAGCTCGGTCCCTTGCTCTCGGCCTGGGGCGTGGTCTGAGGCGCATGGCTGCGTGCCGGGCGGGCCTTCCTGCCCTGAGCCGGTGCCGACCGTGCCGGAACGGATGGTCTCCGTGGCGCGGTCGCTCTGGTGGCCGCGGGGGCGGCCACATTCTTCTCGACGTGGGGCCGGGTGGCGGCACTTGCGGCCACCGGCCTCGGGGATGAAGTCTTGACCGGCGCCGTGGCAGTGGCCACGCCTGACGTCTCGTGTGCGGGGCCGGCCACCGCATGACCCGTGGTGTGAGCCGCGGCTCTCTGGTGACCAGACGCCACCTTCGCCGTGGGCGCCCCGGACTGGGACATCGTGGCCGGGGTGGCCGTTGCCGTCGCTCCTCCGCCTTCGGTGGGGGGGGCCGATGTCGAGCGAGAGGTGCTCCGTCCCCTTCCTCGACCCGACATCTCGTCCTTCTGGCTGATGTTCTCGATGATGATGGCAGACAGCGCTTTCAGGGTCGAGAAGACTCCGTCGCCCTGGCTCGCCACGCCCGGAAACGCCGGGAATTCATGAGGATTGAGCTTGGCACTCATCTCATCGAACGAGAGGGCGTTGGGAAGATCCTGCTTGTTGTACTGGATGACGATCGGGAGCTCCTGCATGTCCTTGCCGTACTCCTCGAGGTTCTCCCGCAGGTTCTCCAGGGACTCCAGGTTCTCCGCCATCTTGTCCGGAGCCGAGTCCGCGACGAAGATCACTCCGTCCACTCCCCGCAAGACGAGCTTCCGGGTGGAATTGTAGTAGACCTGACCGGGAACGGTATAGAGCTGAAACTTGATGTTCATGCCCATGATGTTGCCCAGGTTCAGGGGCATGAAGTCGAAGAACAGCGTCCGATCGCCCTCGGTGGCGATACAGGTGAGCTCGCCCTTGTTCTCTCCCGGCGTCTTCTGGTGGACCACTTCCAGGTTGGTGGTCTTCCCGCTCATGCCGGGACCGTAGTAGACGATCTTGCAGTTGATCTCTTTGCGGGCGAAGTTGATCTGAACCATCGTGAAGAGCCCTCGTTCGGGAACCAGTCCCGTTGCCTACTTCGATCACACCGTCAAACGCGCCATCTTGACCAGCTTGCGGGCCGCGCTCTTCACCTCTACCTCGGCGGAACCGAGTGCGGTGTCCTGCTGGGTGATGACCACCAGGAACCCGATGCCCAGGTCATGAAGAAAGACCTTGCCGAAGTCCGCGACGAGGACCAGACTCCGCAAGCCACGGTAGCCGTTCTGCTCCAGGGCAAGCCGCGTGGAGAGAATGACGGTGTTGGCCAGTGCCGCCACACGCTCCTCGTCCAGGGCTCCATTGATCGTCGACGCGACGGGTACGCCGTCGTCGCCCACGAGCAACGTGGCCAGAACACCAACCCTGTCGGCAAGCTCCTCGAGTATCTTCTGCATGGCCATCTCACCCGAAGTGCCGGACCAGGAAGTCCTGGAGCGGTTCCCTGAGGGCCCGGGCGACTCCCTCGTCTTCGGTGTGAACCGCCACCGTCGATCCTCGAACCTTTCGGATCACCACGTGGCCAAACTCACCGCTCAGGAAGACGCCATTCATGCTGCCCAGGTCCATTCCACGCGCCGAGGCGTCGCAGATCGTGGCCACCTGGGACAGTACAGAGTGAAGAGGCTGAGCTTCGAAGGAATTGCTTCCGTCCCCGACCGAGAGCGCGGCACCGCGCGATCCCTTGAGGGCCCCGAAGCGCTTCTGGAGCTCGATCTGAGCCGCACCCTCGTCAGCGCTCGAGCCCTCCCGCCGCACCTCTTCCCACGGGTTGTGGGCCAGAGATTGGCGTGTCTCGACCTGGATGAGCAGGGTATCGACATCCGCCTCTTCCCCGGTATCTGCGGCGGCGGCAGCATCGATACGAGACTGCAAGACGTCCAGTCGATCATCAAGCGCTGTGTGCTTGATGACCGCGGCAAGATGGGTCCGGGCTCGGCGTGCAGCACCGATGGCGAGCAGGATCTCGGCCAGATGAACGTGCGCCTTGAGGCCCAGAGGATCGATCTCGGCCGCCTTCTCCAGGTTGTCGATGGCATAGCGGCCGTCCCGCACGGTCAGGGTACGGCGAAAGCGGTCGGCACCGATGCGCCCCTGTATGAGGTAGGGGATGTCGCTATCCGGAAACTTGCTCCGACACCGGCGGCAGACATCGAGCGCCTGATCGAGCTCGCCCACCTCCCGGTAGATATCGGCGAGCTGCCCGTAGGCCTCGGGAAGGGGCCTCGTATCCAGGATCTGCAGCAGACGATCGATGGTCTCCCGCAGGCGGTTCTTCTTGAACGTGGCCAGGAAGGACTTGAGGCTGTTCGACTCGGGAAAGCGCTCCACGCCATCCTCGACGACCCTCAAGGCTTCCTCGGTCTCCGAGGCCCAGACCAGACGGTGGGCAAGATCCCGGATTCCCTCGGGAGTCGGGCTCTCGAAGACCTTCTTCCTCAGTCGACGCAGCTCCCGCCTGCGGGCGATCCTGGGTCGGAGGAGTCGGAAGAGCTTCACAAGGCCTCCTTGTCGGCGCCTCGCCATGGAGTGTCCGGAGAATGTCCGCTCCCGGACCACTCCGGGAGGCATCTCCCTCCTATCGGGATTCCGGGCCGGTTCATTGAATCCTTCTTCCCTCGTCCAGATAAGCGAGTACGCAACCCTTGTCTGTAGCCACGAATACGGTTCCGTAGCCCAGCACCAGATCTGCCTGGATGCGACCGGCGGTGGCCGTCTTCCAGACGGGCTCGAGGCCCGGAAGGGAAAGGCAATGGACCGAGCCGGACTCGGTGCCCACGTAGATCTGTCGCTCACCCACCGCCGGCGTGGCGAGAATCGGTGCCCCGAGATCGCGTGCCGCGAGGGTGCTTCCGGTGATGAGGTCCAGGCAGTAAACCCACCCCTGGTCACTGGTCACGTAGATGCGGCCGTCCTGGAAGACGGGAGCGCTCAGGGATCCTTCGAGCGGTACTCTCCATCGAGGTCGCCCGTCGCTTCTGTCGAAGGCCCAGAGCGATCCGGTGCTGGTGCCCGCGACGACGAGATCCGCCGCCACCAGGGGTGAGGCGTGGAGCGGGGTCTCGCAGCCGAATCGTCCCTGGGTCTCCCCCGTCCTGGCATCGAGAAGGGCGATCTCTCCCGCGCCGAGGGCCAGGTAGATCCGGGCTCCGTCGGTCACGGGAGAGCCCACAACCGCGGTGCCCAGGTCGGTCTTCCAGAGCTCCTTACCATCTCGCTGGCTCAGCGCGGTCACGACTCCGTTCCGACACGCGATCACGATGTGTCGATCGAGGACCACCGGAACACCCGACACGAACCCGTCCGACTTGACGCTCCACAGGATTGCCCCCGTCCCCCGGTCGAGGGCTCGAACTCGCATGTCGTTGGAGCCCGCGAATACGAGAGTTCCCGAGGCGGCAACCCCTCCCGCCACGTCAGCGATCCCGGGGAGCTCGGCCGCCCAGAGCTCCTTTCCGTCCGCAACGCGCAGGGCCCGTATTCCGGCTCCGCGGTCGCCCACGAAAGCCGCATCGCCCGCCACCGCCAGGCTTCCCGTCACGGCACCTCCCGTCCTGGCCACCCACAGGGGTGTGCGAGAGAGCTCGACGGCCTCTCTCCACATCGAGCTGGCGGACAGATTCAGCCGGCCGGAATCGAAGCCCTCCAGGCGCAGATCGACGGAAAGCTGGTCATCGAAGGGCACATGCAGCAAGACCGGCGCCCGGAGCTCGGTGGACTCGCCGTTGACCACCAGATGCGCGCCCGGGGGGCTCGACACCACCTCCACGGGGAGGGTGGCCTCGCGAGCGGCCCGGGTGAGGGGATAGCGCTCACGCAGGAGTCGATAGCGGTCCTGGGCGCTACGAAGGTCGCCGTCCGCCTCGCTTGCCCGAGCTCGGGTCAAGAGGTCCGCAGCCCCGGCGAGGTACGTTTCGACCTCCTCGATCTCGGGCAGGATCGAGTGACGCTCCAGGTAGGGCTCGTCGCCCATGCCGGCGATTTCGCGCAGGCGTTCCAGAGCCTCCTCGAGCTCTCCCTGATCGATGAGTGCCAGTGCCCGGGCTCTCCTCGCATCGAGGTCTTGCTGCTTTGCCACCCGCTGCTCGCGTTCCTCCCTTACCGCGCGCGCAGAGAGCTCCAGGACCTCGTCCCTCTTGGTCCGGGCATCGAAGGAAATGGGGCTGAAGGGGAAGTTACGGCCGAATCCATCCAGGGCACTCACGGCCTCCTTGAACCGGCCATCCGCGAGAAGCTGAGCCACTCCGAGATCGTCGTAGGCTCTCCGCGAAACCCGGTAGTAGAGAAAGCCGGTTCCGGCGAGGGCCAGAAAGCCAGCTGCGATGTATGCGAAGATCCTCTTCCTGCGACGTGATCTCTTCCGGCGCGAAATCAGCTCCTCGAGATTGCGAAGCTTCTCGAAGACCTGCCGGCGGCTTCCATCGATGGCCAGGATCTTGTCGTAGATCTTGGCCGCCGCCTCGAGGTTGCCCCTCTGGAAGAACTCGCGGGCTAGCCCCTCGTACTCCGCGATGGCCTCGTCGGAACGTCCCAGCTTCAAGCTGGTGTTGATGAGCTGGGCTCTCAGGGTCAGGTTGTTGCCGTCGAGAGAAACCAGGCGTCGTAGCAACACCATGGATCGCGCGCCCTCGCCGGCGGCGGCGAGCCGCGAGGCGACCCCCATCCCTTCCTCGATCAGGTTGGGCCACTTCAGGTCGTAGTCCCCCCGGTACTCGACGAAGAGGTCAATCATCCTCTCCCGCGAATCGAGATCCCGGGGCAACATCTTTCCCACCTTTTGCAGGAAGGCAAAGGCGTCGTCGATGCGATGGGCGGCAAGGGCCTGCTCGGCGCAGATCTTGAAGTGCTGGGCCGCCGCCTCGAAGTCCTTCTTCTTCTCCATCACCTCGGCGATCTGGATCCTCAGATCGGCATCATCGGGACAGCGATCAACAGCTCGCATGAGGAACTTGAGAGCATCGTCGGGCCGGCTCCGCTTGAGGTACTCCGCCGACCTCGACCGGAGCTCCTCGATGGGAACGGGAACCACGACCCCATCATCGAGGAAGTGAGCCATGGTCCGGCAGACCTCGAACTTGGTCAGGTACGAGGCCTCGATGATCTCATCGATGCTCGACTGCCCGTCCACCAGACTGAACACGACACGGGCATTCTCTCCACTCGAGGAATCGTAGCGCGGAGCCTCGCCAGCGGTACGATAGATCTCCTGGGTGCTCGGGATCATCCTCTTGATGAGGATCCACTCGTCCATGCGGCGTACGGACTCCAGAACGATCCAGTCGATGTCGGAGAGCACGAAGGGTACCGGGCACACCTCGTCCTCGATGTCGGCCGGCTTCATTCCCGAGTGAAACTGGAAGTTGGCCTTTCCCCAGGCCAGGACCTCGCACAGCTCCTCCTCCACGATGCGTCCGAATACGCGCGTGCGGTCGTCGTCGGAGCCGGAAGACATCTCCTTCTGGAGGGTCTCCACCAGCGAGCGACCACTCCTCTGGGCTTCTCGCCGGTGATCGACCAGCGCCTCGGGTGTGATCCGTCGCTCACGGAGAAGGGCCAGTCCCATGGCGCTGCCCAGAATATCCGGAGGCGACAGCAGAGTGACCCCCTCCGGAGAGAAGAGGATGTGCTTTCTCTCCGAACCCTCGACGATGAGGACTCCCTCGCGTCGATTGTTGAAGAGCATCTGGAATACAGAGGCGAGATCGACGGTGTTGATATTGCCCTCGATCGACATCATCTTCTCCTTGAAATCCAGGGGCGCCTGGTGCCTCGGGAAAGGGGGACACGGGCCCGGGACAGAGCATTTCCCCGGCTCTGGTCGAACGCTTCCCTATCGGTCCCTGGAGGTCCCGGAATTGAGGGCTTTCTTCGCCTCGTGGTACCGGGACAGCTCGGCGAGATAGATTTCCTGGTTGCGGGGGTCCAGGTCTCGCGACATGAGGAGGGCGATGGTACGGATCGCGTCGTCCGGTCGCTGCGCGGCAAAGTAGGCCTGCCCCAGGGCGAGCTGAAGGCCCTGGTCCTCGGGAGCCAAGGTGGACGCCTTCTCGGCCAGTCCAACGGCCTCCGTGGCCATCTCCGGACTGTGGCCCCTGGTCTCGAGAGTGACCAGAAGCAGCAAGGTGAGGCGCCGTAGCGCATCGAGGCTTTCGGGCTCGAGGCGAAGAGCCTCGCGATAGTCCCGCGCCGACGCGTCGAGATCGTTCCACTGCTGCCAGAGGAGGTCCCCCCTCTGGATGAGGAGGGACGCGGTGGGACCATTCCTGAGCTGGGCCTCGAGACGGGTCAGCGTGGTCACCGATCGCATCTCCTCGTGATCGGAGGCCGAACGCGGGGTGTAGAAGGTGGTACCCACGGTACCCAGGATCTCGAGCAAGCGGGGGGTCGAACGAAGTTCGCCAGAACCGCCCTCGCCGCTGGACACATTCCGTGAACCGCTCGGGGTCGGGGATCCCGAGGGAAGCAGGGAGCCGATCAGGGGGCGTCCCAGGGTCGAGAAGATCTCGGCCCCGACGGCGAGGAGGTCCTCGGTGCGCGGGGTCGTCCGGGTCTCCTCGCCACGAGCTGGCGGTCCCGTGACCGCCACTTCCTGGGTGGCCGCCTCCTGCCGGAGTGCTCGCACCCTCGCGAGCGCCTCCCTCACCGTGGCATCATCGGGCCGGAGATCGAGAGCGTGAGTGAGGTACTCCTCTGCCCGGTCGTACTCCCCGAGGCGCGGATAGATGTAGTTCCCGAGGTAGGTGAGGGCCTGAACGTGATCGGGATCGCTCCTCACCGCTTCCTCGAGATTCCGGCGCGCCGCATCGTGGTTTCCCTCCTTCAGCTCCAGCGAGCCCAGCGACACCAGCCCCCCGGCGTGGCCAGGCTCCATCCCGAGGGCCTTCTCGAGGTCGCGCCGGGCGAGCCCGGCATTCCTGAGAATATTCGACCGGAGGAAGAGAGTTCCTCTCCTCACGAACGCTTCCACGTTTTCGGGAGCAAGGTCGATTGCCTTGTTCAGGTCACGCAAGGAGAGCTGGTCGTGCTGGTCGTCGCCGAACTTCTCCAGAGCCTGAGCCCGACCGAGATAGCCCTCGGGACGGCGCGCATCGATCTCGATGACGCGACCAAACTCCTTCACGGCTCGGGTCAGCTGCTCCCGCCCACGTTCCCTTTGCGTTGACGACCTGCTGTACTCCGCTGCCGTGAGCTCCCCATCGGCCGCGTTGTACTGCCTCTGAGCCAGCTGGAAGGCATCGATGTAATCGTCCGAGCGTTGGGACTTCTTACTTCCCAGTACACCCACCGCGGCCAGAGTGACCACGAGTGCCGCCACCGCCGCCACGGCGGTCACTGCCCCCTTGTGGCGTTTGAGGCGGCCGACTCCTCGCTCGAACAGCGAGGCGGGGCGGGCGTGGATGGATTCGCCGGCCAGGAATCGCTCGAGATCGGCGGCGATCTCTCCGGCGCTCTGGTAGCGCCGGGAGCGGTCCTTGTGCATGGCAGTCAGGATGATGGTTTCGAGATTGCGCGGCACTCGCGCGTCGACGCGGCGGGGTCTGCGAGGATCTTCCTCCACGATCCGGCGAAGCGTGGACTGGAAGGTGTCCCCGCGGAAGGGTGGCTCACCGACGACCGCCTCGTAGAGAGTGGCTCCGAGGGAGTAGACATCGCACAGCCGGTCGATTCCCTTGACCGTTCCCACGACCTGCTCGGGGCTCATGTACATGGGCGTGCCGACCAGGGTCCCCGACTCCGTGATGGTGCCCGCGCTCTCGTCGCGGGCAAGCCCGAAGTCCGTCACCATGACCCGCCCCGAGCTGTTGAAGATGAGGTTCGCCGGCTTGATGTCGCGATGGACGATTCCGTGGGCGTGTGCACTCTCGAGGGCTCGGGCCACATCACGCGCCATGATCGCAGACTCGCGGAAGCTCATCCGTTCCGCGGACATCCGCTGGCTGAGGTTCGGTCCCTCCACGAACTGCATCGCGTAGTAGTGGATACCCTTGTCGAGGCCGGTGTGATAGATGGGGACGATGTGGGCATGGTCGAGAGTGGCCAGGGTCTCCGCCTCGCGGAGAAACCGGCGGAGTGTCTTCTTCTCGAGATGGACGCTCTGGGGGAGGATCTTCACCGCAACCCGGCGGTTCAGCCCCTCCTGGTTCGCCTCGTAGACGACACCCATGGCGCCACGGCCGATCTCCCGGATGAGACGGAAATGATCGAGGCGCTGGATGTCGAGCCCCTTGCCCTCGAGAAAAAGGTCGGTGGTGGTCTGACCGTCGGGGCTGGGGGGGGCCGGCTGGGTCTTCTCGGCGTCTCGCCCGTCTCCGGACGGCGTGGATTCTCCGGACATCTCCCGATCTCTGGCGGCGCCTGACTTAAGTGATTGCACTAGTTTAGTTTCCGAGATTGCTCCAGGCAATTGCCGAATCGCTCTTCCAGGGGGCCTGGACGTGATTGCATACGTCGAACCTCCCCCGGGTTGGGGGAGTTCGCGGAGGGGAAGGGACGGGCTAGCCAGGGGATCGCCCTGGTGATAAAATACTTCAACCATAAACTCATGATTACCATATATTTAAGAACAGCGACGAGCCCCCGAGGCCATTCCGCGGGGGGATGGGGATGAGCCGATTTCGACGCCTCCTTCCGTCCTCGCCTGAAGACAAGGACGAAATCCGCCGGCTCCGCAGGCTCCAGGAGGTGAGCAAGGCTTTGAACTCCGAGCTCGACTTCCAGAGACTCCTCGACCTCATCATGGACGTGGCGGTGGAGCTCGCCGAGGCGGAGCGAGGCTTCATGATTCTCGAGAGAGACGGCGGGCTCCATGTCGCGGCGGCCCGCAACATCGACCGCGAGAAGATCGTACGACCCGAGTTCAAGATCTCCCGATCCATCGCGGAGGGGGTCATGGCCTCCGGAAAGGCCGTCCTCAGCCACAACGCCCTCGACGACTCGAATCTGTCCGTGTTCTCCAGCGTGATGACCCTCAAGCTGAAGTCGGTCATCTGCGTTCCGCTGCGCCGGAGAGACAGCGTGATCGGTTCGCTGTACCTCGACCACCGCCACATCGAGGGACGCTTCACGGAGAGGGATCTCGAGCTCCTGGCCACACTTTCCGATCACGCTGCCATCGCCCTCGAGAACTCCCGCCTCTATCAGGAAAATCTCTCCGCGAGAACGGAGCTCGAGCGCGTGAACCTGCGCCTCGAGGAAGAGCTCCGTGTGCGGAAGGACGAGCTCGAGGCCGTGCGGGCCCGCCTCGAAGAGGCGGTGGGGGGGAGCCCTCTGCGTCACGATTACACGGAAATGGTGGGGGAGAGCGCCCCCTTGCGCAGGGTGTTCGAACTTCTCGATCGGATCGTGGAAACCGACCTTCCCGTTCTCGTCCAGGGGGAAAGCGGAACCGGCAAGGAGCTCGTGGCTCGGTTCCTGCACGAACACGGTCCTCGCCAGGGGCAACGCTTCGTGACCCTCAACTGCGGAGCCATACCCGAGAGTCTCCTCGAGAGCGAGCTGTTTGGCGCGGCTCGTGGAGCATTCACGGGTGCCAGCGAGAATCGCTCCGGGATCCTCGCCGCCGCCGATGGCGGAACGCTCTTCCTGGACGAGATCTCCGAGCTGAGCCCGGCTCTGCAGGCCAAGCTCCTCCGTGTCCTGCAGGAGGGCGAGGTGCGCCCCGTCGGAAGCACCGAGACCTTCCGGATCGACGTGCGCATCGTCTCGGCCACGAACCGGGATCTGGAGGCCATGGTCGCCGAGGGCGCGTTCCGGGAGGACCTTTACTTTCGCCTCAAGGGCATCGTGGTCGGCCTTCCACCCCTCAGGGATCGCAAGGAAGATCTGCCGCTCCTCGTCGATCACTTCCTGAAGAAGATCGTGGCTGCCCGCCCGGGCAGCCCGAGTCGGATTTCTCCGACCATGCTGCGAATCCTTCACGATCACTCCTGGCCGGGAAATGTGCGGGAGCTGGAGAACGAGATCCGTCGCCTCAGCGCCCTCAGCGATGGATCCGTGATCGACGACCCGACCCTGCTGCGCGAGCTCTTGCAGCCGAGGTTCGAACGAGACGGAGACACGGCGGCGATCACCCTTCGCGACCTCGAGCGCGAGGCCATCGCACTCGCGCTCGAGAAGGCCGGCGGGAATCGGGCTCGCGCCGCAAGAGAGCTGGGGATTCCTCGTCGCACGCTGTACGACAAGCTGCGCCGATATGGCCTGGGGCGGCGCGAGAAGGGCCAGCGCGAGGAGGACAAGCGCCGGAAAGGGGGGTCAGAAAAACAGATGGACAGCAGCCGGGGATCTCGAAAAGGAACTAGCCAAGGGAACTAAAAGGAGATTTTAAAGGGGATATCTAAGAAGATAATGATGGGATTGAGTTTTACGCCCCTCGGGGGCAACCTTGGCTAGCTTTTCCTCGTTCGATTTCCGGTAGAGTACTGCCAATACGACCTCATGAGCTGGGGTTGACGTGTCTCCAGGACTCGTCCCGACTCCAAAAGGCCCGTCTCCAAAGGCACTGCTGGAGGACGACGGATGCAGGGGAGAGGAGGGCATTCCACGTCTCGCCTCCCCCCAGACAACTGGCCATCTTATCAACTTTTTTTCGCCTTGTCAACAAGGCCACAGCAATTCCCGGTCCGCCTTCTCGACCTTCCCCCGGGCCGGTCGGCCAAAAAAAAGTCAACCCCCGCCGTTCCCTGGCCGATGAACCCCCTGGAGTTCGGAACGATCCGAGGCCGGCAGGGAGGTTCGACATTTCCTCTCGGGCCACCTCGGGGTTACGTCACGATCAACAGGAGCGAAGATCGACCCATGACGAAGACCAGAAAGAGTGCCGCCCCCCGCACCGCGCGCGCGACGGCCAAGACCACCACCACCATGACGACGAAGAAGAGGAAGCCGGCCCGCAAGAAGACGGCCTCCAAGAGGCGCACCCGCAAGACGTCCTCGCCCAAGAAGGCCGTCGCCAAGGCACCCCCCAAGCGCATGCGCAAGACCACTGCCCGCAAGGTCGCCAAGAAAACGGCCTCTGCTCGCAAGGTCACCAGGAAGTCGACGCCGCGCCGCAAGGTGGCCAAGAAGACGGCTTCCGCTCGCAAGGTCGCCAGGAAGTCGACGCCGCGCCGCAAGGTGGCCAAGAAGACGGCTTCCGCTCGCAAGGTCGCCAGGAAGTCGACGCCGCGCCGCAAGGTGGCCAAGAAGACGGCTTCCGCTCGCAAGGTCGCCCGCAAGAGCACGACTCGCGCCACGGCTCACAAGACCCGCACTGCGCGCGCCAAGACCGCCAGGAAGTCGTCGGCGGCCACTCGTCGAACGCGCCGCTGAGCCGAGACCTCGGCAAGGGGCAAGTGAAACACGAGCGACCCGGGTCTCCGGAAGGGGGCCCGGGTCACTCTGCTTTTCGGACGCCCTCCGCCGCCGTCGCGCCCGAGATTCCATCCTCCTCGACAACCTCCGACATCACCGCGGCCAGCAAATCCCCCACGTCCTTCAGTTCCCCCTCGAGCCGCACTCGCTCCTGGATCCTCTCCCCGATCCCCCTCGAGATGGGTTCGAGCACCCCCCGCAACCGGCCCAGCCCCCGGTCCACCTCCCGACCGAGAGCGGTCTCGAGAGCTGTCCGCATCCGACTCCCCAGATCCTCAACTCTCCCCGCGAACCGACTCTGGGCTCGGGCGCGAACCAGCGGAAGCAGGGCAAAGCCCCCCAGAGCCACGATCCCGCCCGCGACGATGCCCGTGAGAAGTGCCGAGTTCAGCGCCACCACCATCACGGTCCCCACCGCGGCCCCCGAAGCCTCGACCGACAGGAAACCCAGCCCGCCACGCCACAGGCTTCCGAGAATGGCCCCGGCCTCGGTCTCCGCTTCGAATGAATCGAGAGCCTCGTCGACCTCCGCTCGCATCTGATGCAGAGCCCTCGACGTGTCCTCGACTCGATCCCCAGCATCCTCGCCCGGCTTGCGCCCCATCTCTTCCAGCCGGAGCGCCACCTCTCGACCCAGCCCCTGGAGCTCTCCCGCGATCCATGTCGACGCTTCCCGTAGCAGGGCGGCCACGTCCCCCTCGACGTCCGCCAGGACCTCGCGCTCGAAGCCGGATCGGAACCGCGCCTCCCGCAGAAACAGCCCCAGACGCGCCACCGCAAAGCTCCTGTCCAGAAAGAGACGTCCACGGCCCCCCAGCTCCGCCGTGATCTCCTGCAGCCGCGACAGGAAGCGATAGGTCCCCGCTCGAAGAACCCGTCCACGCTCCCCCAGAGCCCGATCCACCCGCTCCATCCGGCCCGCTTCTTCCTCCAGATCTCCTCTTTCGCGCGCCACCCGCGCCCGCGCATCCCGCGCAACCTTCCGCCCGCCTTCTCCGCCGGAAACGACCTTCAGCCGATACCTCTCCCGACTCGACAGGCGCGCCCTCACCACGGACCACATCTCGCCCACTGCATTCGAACCCTCGCGACGATCCGCCCTCACCGATACCGGGAACACCTCCGCTTCGAAGCCCAGGAGCTCCCGCGCGCAATCACGGACATAGTCCACGATGGGGGAGATCTCCGTCTCCTCCCGCACATCCACCTTCGAGACCACGAACAGCACCCGCCGCCTCCACTCACCCCGGATCTCCGACAGCAGCACGCGCTCGCTCTCCGAGAACGGCCGGTCCGCCGACGTCACGAACAGGACCAGATCCGCCCTCGGCAGGAAACTCCGGGTGATCCGCTCGTGCTCTCGCGCCACTGAATTCGTCCCCGGGGTATCGACGACGCAGAGGTCCTCCAGAGCCTCCAGCTCCCGGCTGATCTCCAGGACACCGTCGACGTCGATGGCCGCCGCCGACGCCCCCCGGATCACCGTGACCCGATCCGTCACCGGCAGTGGCCCCTCGGCACAGAGCTCCTCGCCCAGAGCCTGATTGATCAGGGCAGACTTTCCCGAGTTCACTTCCCCGACCACCACCACCAGGAAGGGCGCCCCGACCTGCACCGCCAGGTCTCGCGCCCGGGCCGCTTCCGCCGTGCCACCATCCACCCGGTCGCAGACTTCCGCCAGCCGGAGGAGTCCTTCCCGAACCCGCTCGACGCAGGCAGCCGTGTCCTTCTCAGGTCGATCCATAGCCTCAGGCCTCTCCATCCCGACGGACCCCGCCGCCGCAGGGGCGATTCTAGCAACGACGTCCCCGCACCTGATTTGGGAGCCAAGAAAGCACAGAACCGCCCCCCCTTTCCCTCTTGCACCATGTCCGATAATCCATCTTATGTTTCGTTTTGCATCCGGAGGCTCGCGGGCGGGGGCACTTCCAATTATGTTTCGTTTTGCATCCGGGGGCTCGCGGGCGGGGGCTGCTTCCAATTCATGGCCCTTTCGGAGCTTGCGGCCCTTCCGGGGTTGCGGGAGTACCCGGTGGTGGTCTACCCTGGAGTGAGGCCGTGTGGCGGCAACCCCCCGGGCGCCACCCAGACGAGGGATGAAGTCCATGCGCACGCGACGTCGGGGACAAGGTCCGTTGGCGGGCCCTTCCGGGGCGGTCGTCTGCTGCGCTCTGGCGGCTGCCGGGCTCCTGGCCGGAGCGAGGAGCGCCCGCGGCAACGACATCCCCCTCCAGGCACAGGTCGTGCTGGGCAGGCAGATCCAGGCCATCACCCGCAGTCCGGCCGAGGTCGACACCTACTGGCTGTTCGCGTTTCCGTCCCAGGTCATCCGTGTCCGTCTCGATGGACTGGGGACCGATTCCGTCGGCGCGACCGAGCTCGAGGCCCTGACCATCGACCAGCCGCTGTCCGACGTATCGGGGCTGGCCTATCACGAGGCTCTTGATCGATTCTTCCTCACCACCAGGGGCGGTGATCTTCGCCGGCTCCGCCGTCAGGGCGGGGGTCTCGTCACCGAGGCGCAATCACGGGTGGCGGGCGAGCTGGTGACCCCGCCCGTGAGTGGCGATCTCGCCCTCGAGGGCATCACGGTCGATGCGGACGGGAACCTCGCCGTCGTTGACTCCGGACATCTGGTGGTGCTCACACCCGATGGATCCATTCTTCGGAGTCGTGGGCTCGGCCAGGGCGCCGGCCCCTCGGCAACCATTGGCGTTGATCTTCACCCGGGGAGCGAGCGACTCGGTCTGGTCGGGCTCGGTGCCGCCGAGCTCTTCGTCTTCGCCAACGAGGCCCCCCTGGCATCACGCTTGCTCTCGGGGGGGCTCGTCCTGGGCGCCGAGGCGGACTTTGCCTGGGACCCACTCCACGGAAGTCTGCTCCTGACAGACCGCCAGAGTGCGGGCGGCCCCGATCTCTTCGTCTTCTCCCTCACGGCCTGTCCGCGCCGGTTCGTGGTGACCTCCACGCGGAATGCGGGATCCGGCTCACTCCGTGAGGTGCTCGAAGAGGCCAACCGAAACATCGTTGCCGACGTGATCACCTTCACCACGGGGCTTTTCCCACCGTTCATCCGCCTCGGGTCCGATCTCCCCGCTCTCGAGGAGGGATTCGTCGAGATCGACGGGGACACCGACGGCGACGGAGTTCCTGACCTGATGATCACCACCGGCTCACCGGCCACAGCCTCGCGCGGCCTCTCCGTACCCTCCAGCGGGAACGTCATCCGGGGACTCTCCTTCTCGGGGTTTTCCGGCTTCGGGATCATCCTTCGTGGCGACCGCAATCGGGTCGAGAGGTGCCATATCGGTCCGGGGCTGGATGGGATCGCCACCGACCGCGCAGGACTGCACGGCATTCACGTGCTCGCGCGCGCCTCCGACAACACCGTGAGCGACTGCATCATCAGCGGCTGGAATGGCGACGGCATCCGGATCGAGGGTCGGAGCCGACGAACGGCGGTCAAGGGCTGCTTCATCGGTCTCGACGTCAGGGGGGGCATGTCGGTGGGAAACGGCGGCGCCGGTATCCGGGTGATCTACAGCACCGGACATCGGCTCGGCGGCGGACTTCCCGGGCAGGGAAACGTCATCGGCCTCTGCGATGACGCCGGGATCCAGATCGAGTGGCGCACCGAGCCCGGGCCCTCGTCCGATATCGATATCCAGGGCAACATCATCGGAGCCGACCCGACCGGCACCCGCCCGCGCCCCAACGGACTCGACGGCATCCGCATTCGCGACTGCACCGACATCCGGATCGGCGGGCCGTCCGCGGGCGATGGCAACCGGATCCTCTTTCACGACGAGTTCGCCGTTCTCGTCCTCGGGCCCGAGACACAGAGGATTTCCACCCGGCGCAACATCTTGTTTCGCAACGCGAAGCCGGGGATCGGTCGCTTCTTCGGAGCCGAGTTCCACACCGACGTGGCCGTCCTCGACAATCCGTCCTCTTACTCGCTGGGGGGCTTCCTCACGACCGTGACCGGGGTCGGCCTTGTCGGCGCCACGGTCGAAGTCTTCTCCACCGGAGACCCCCCTCGCGCGGACGGTGTTGGTGATGCCGCGCAGTTCCTGGGGGCGGGAGTCGTCGACGATCTGGGGTCCTTCGCCATCGACGTTCCCGGCCCGCTCACCCTCGGTGCCACCATCACGGCCATCCAGACCGACCGGGACGGGGGAAGCTCGGGTTTCTCCCAGAACCAGATCGTCCCGGACCTTCCCCAGTTCTCGACCCTCGCCGGAAACGTCAATGCCGGCGCGGGCCCGCTCGCCGACGTGCTGCGGGTGAACGGGAGTCCGGGCGACGAGGGAAGGAATCTCTATCTGGCCATCGGCCAGGCCATCGAGGCCGCGGTCGAGAATCCGCCGTCCCGGGTCGGGCAGCGATCCCCCTATGCCCTCTACGTGTGGCGCGGCCTGCCCCGCGGGGAAGACGTGACCCCCCTGCCCTTCGGCATCGGCCGCCTGGTCTTTCCCGGGCCGTTCGCCGTGGGCACGGAACCGCAGCCGCGGCTCGTCCTGAACAACATCGGGTTCCCCGGAACGCTGGGTGTCCCCGATGTTCCCAGCTCCCCCGCACCTTCGGTGGCCATGCGCTTGCCCGGCGGAGTGCGGGTGCCCAGCGTCTGGGTGGTGCAGGGAATCATTCGCGACGACGCCACGGCCACGGGACTCCGTGCCGCCGTCACCAACGGCATCGTCCTCTTCATCGGCGGCTAGGGAGCCACGAGCAAGGCAGCCGCCCCGGACATGCATCCGGAGCGTGCCGCCCTCGCCTCGAGCAGGGATCGAGAATCCTGCTCAGCCGTTGCCCGATTCGGACTCTGCCGTCCGCGAACGGAAGAGGAAAAAGGCCAGCGCGACGCCGACCAGGAGGAGCAGGAGCGGAGAGGGCTCCGGAACCGGCTCACCCGACGGATCGCGATCACCCTTGTCACCTCCGCCGCCCGGAATGTGGCCCCCACCCGAGTCGGGAGGCTGCTGATACGTCGGTCCGGATCCGCCCGGCGGATTCGGATCGGGATCCGGATCAAACGGCGGGCCTCCTCCGGGCAGCTCACCCACGGGCGGCAGGGGCGGTGGGTTGCCAGGAGTCGGCACCCCTCCCCCCACGGGCGGCGGCGGAGGCGGCGGTGGATCGACGGGCGGGTTGCCTCCCCCACCGGGATCTCCTCCACCACCTCCCGGATTGCCTCCGGGCTCTCTCAGACCTTCTCCCGAACTCCCGCTTCCACCACAGCCCGCGAGGGCCAGGACGAGCAGGATCGGGAGCAGAATGAACCAGCGCTTCGAAACAGGCACCATTGCGTGCTCCCCCACTTGTGGGTCTCGTGGAATCCGAGTCCGTTCGGGAGCACTATCGACAAAGACGGCCGAGAACGTGAGTCACGTTCCCGGCCGTCGTACCCGGTAGAGCCGGGTCTGCTCTCGAGCTCGGGGCTCAGATGAGCCCGTTGCGCTTGCCGTAGGCCAGAAGGCCAAACAACCCGATGACGAGAATCACGTAGGTCTCGGGCTCGGGGACGGGCGGCGTCGGGCCACCTCCCCCGCCTCCAGGACCGCCCGGACCACCCGGACCTCCGCCACCAGGGTTCGGATTCGAGGGCTGCGGCCCATTTCCCGGTCCGGGACCAGGACCCGGACCCGGATCCTCGGGCCCGTTTCCGGGCGGAAAGATCGACTCCGGCAGGTCCGGCTTATCCCCCGGATTGTGGGGCTGGGGGCCCGGGCCGGGCGGCCCCGGGGGCGGGGGCGGCGGCTCGTAGTCGGGACCATTCGGATTGGACGGGTGCGGTGAGTCCTTTCCACCGGGGTTCTCCGGTCCGTTGCCCGGATCGGGCACGGGCACGAAGAACACGTCGGGGGGCGGTGCGGGCGGCGGATAGGGCGAAGGGCCGGGGCTCGGATCGTCCGGAGGGGGAACATCCGGGACCTCGAAGACCCCAGGCTTTTTTCCGGGGCCCGGCGTACCGGGTGTCTGGGGGCCGCCCGGGGGAGCCGGAGGCGCGTCGGGAGGCCCGGGCTGGCTGGGCCCTCCCGGCACTCCGCCGTTGGGTACATCGCCCCCCACCGGGACCTCGTCACCGGGGCCAGGCGGGTTGGCTCCCGAGAGTCCCGATCCGCCGCCCTGGCCGCAACCGGCGAGGCTCAGCAGGACGATGAGGATCCATGACAGCTTTGCGATCTTCATGATCGACGGGTCCATTGTAAGGGGTTAGAGAGGTTCAGAGGCCCCGATCGAGCCCTGGGGCTCATCCGGGGACGACGGGAAGCCGGACCGGTTCTCTCTCGGTACCGGGAGCCCGGGCTCCCCGCCCCCTACCCATCAACTTCCGTTCCCCCCGACGGGAACCCCCGTCGAGGCTCACAAACCATTGGCAAGGAGAAGCTTACACTGTCCGTCAAGGCAGACGGGGATCTCCGCGTCCCGGCGTTTGGACGCCATGTTGCGGAGAATCGACCAGACCAGCGGGGTGAGGGGGCGTCGGCGGCGGAGGAAGGGTCAGGAGTCGCGGGAGTCGGTCGGGCGAGGCGGTGCCGAAGGGGCTGGACTTCCAGGGGTAGCCCCTCTGCCCCTCGACAGGGGCGGGGACTTCCAGGGAGAAGGGTCCCGGGGTGCCTCTCCGGGGTGATCCGACGGGGACAGCCTCGCTCTCACCGAATCCTGCATCTGCCCCCCATCGAGGTAGGGAGCCCGGCGCACGGCGTGGACGAACCACACCACGAGGAAGGTATACACGAGCAAGACGACGAGAATGGCCGTGAACATCGCTGCTCATCCCCCCGGAAGCGAGTCGCCCGCTCGCTCCTGGACTTCACCTGGAACCCACCGACCATTCTAGACCTCATCGCCTCCCAGGGAAAGCCCCTGCTGCCCGGGCCCTTACTCCTCGTTGGCCCCGAAGACCTCGTCGAGCCCGAAAAAACCGATCACCGAGCGCAACATCGGAGAGAAGCTCGCATGGGCCTCGACCTCCCAGAAGGGACGCAGGAACAGCGGAAGAATCTCGCGATCCGGTCTTTCCCTCCGGCCCTGGACGGCCCTTCGGCGCTTGACCAGAGCCTCGAAGCCGCTGGTCAGATCGTCGAAGGCCACCAGATCGGCCAGCGCGACCATGGGGACGGACTGGACGGCTCCCTCCTCGACCCGCTGGCCGGGCACTGCTGACCCGTGCTCGACGAGAGGGGCCTGATGATGGTCCTTGGGACCGATGCGAAAGGGACCGGAGTCGAGCCCGGACAGGTACCAGGTCCGTTTCAGGGAGACGAGCAAGGCGGCGGGCAGCGCCCGGGCCAGGTTCGCGTCGTCGAAGTTCTTGAAGATCGTCAGCAGCGGATTGCGCTGGTGAAGCACCCTCAGCTTGAAGATCGGAATGCGAACCGACGTGGCCGAGTGGTGATGACGCACCATGGACCCGGGAACGTAGAGAACCTCGTGACCGGTGACCCAGCAGCGCCACCCGAAATCGACGTCCTCGTAGTAGGCGAAATAGCTCTCGTCGAACCCCCCCAGATCCAGAAAGACGTCGCGTCGAAAAGCCATGGCCGCACCGCAGCCGAAGAGGGTCGCCCCCCCCTTCTCGTGCTCGGGTCCGTGCTTCTCTCCCTGACCCACCTGAAAGCCGATGCCGTGAAAGTTGCAGCCTCCCCCCGCGAAATGGACCGTCTTCCCGTCCCAGGACAGGACCTTGGAGGCCGTGACCGCACACGCCGGGCGGGCGAGCAGGGGCTCCACCAGACGCTCCAACCAGACCTCGTCCGCACAGGCATCATTGTTGAGAAGCGCGATGTAGGGAGTATCCAGGCCACGCACCGCACGATTGATGGCCGCGGCATAACCCAGGTTTCCCGGATTGACCTCGATGCGGACATCTCCGAATCGCCGCCGCACGTGATCGACCGATCCATCGGTGGAATCATTGTCCACGAGCAAAATCTGCACCTTGCTCCGCGGATAGTGCTGGGCTTCGATCGATGAGAGGCAGCGATCGAGGTGCTGCTTGCCGTTGAAGTTGAGAACCACGACGCCGACATCGGGCAAGGAGGTCACCTCGTTGCCTCCACTTCCGTTTCGCGATAGAGACACACCCGGACGAGGCGCACGTACAGCCCCTCGGTCGGGGAGCCATTCTCGATCTCCACCAGGTTCTCTCCACTTCGCAGCGCACAGCGAAACTCGAAGCGCCTCTCCAGGCTGCTTCCGGGCTGGTATCCGTGCTCGGGAATCCTCCCCGCCTCGCGTCCGTTCACGGAGACTCTTCCCCCGAGTCGAACACCCCTCTCTCCCTCGAGGAGAACGGTGCGCACCTCGAGTACATAGCCCCCTCCTGCCTCGGCCCGCACTCGATACCCGACGCGGGACGGCTTGCTGCCGTTGGGACGCAGCAGGACGAAGGCGTCTCCCTGGAGCTCGACATTGCCCTGGGTCGACGTGTGGGAGCGCGCCTGGAGGTCGATATCGGGGATCCTTCTCCCTCCGAAGCTCACGGCCTTGGCCCGCCGGCCGCTGGCCTGGCGATACAACACCTCGAGCTCCGCCGCGTTTTCCTCCACCGTCTTGACCTCGGGAACCGCCGCCGCGAGTCGCGTGAGCAACCCCTTGTCCACCACGCAGCGATCCATCTGCCGGGCCAGATCGGCGGCATCTCCGGACCGGAACAGGAGGCCGTTCCCCTCGTGATCCACGAAGTTCGCCATGCCTCCCAGACGCGATGCGATGACCGGAGTCCCCGTGGCAAAAGCCTCGAAGATGACCATAGGAGCGTTCTCGTACCAGATTGAGGGTACGACGAGGGCGTCGACGGTCGCGTAGATGGCGGGAAGCTCCGAGGTCGTGAACCGGCCATGATAATGAATCCCGGGTCGGCTCGACCGTCCCACCACACTCTCCTTGAAGGCACGCACCTCCGGATTCGACGAATCGTCTCCATACACGTGGAGCTCGGCTTCTTGCTCCATGAGGTCAAAGGCTCTCACCAGGACCTCGAGGCCCTTGTACCACACAAACGAGCCCATGAAGGCGAACCGTACCCGATCTCCACGCTTCTTCCTCACACCACTCAGATGGCTGACGTCGACCCCGTTCCGGGAGAGAATGAGCCGATCCGGAGCCACACCGAAACGCAGGTACTTGTCCCGGAGAAAGGGAGAGGGTGCGATCATCGCATCCAGTCGGCTCAGCCGGGAGAGGATCGATCGCCGACGCCGGGAGAGCGCCACGAGATCGAGCAAGACCCGGCGCTGCAGGAACGGTGCACGTGCCACCAGTCGCGGATAGACGCGAAGAAAGATCACGAGCAGCGGGTAGAAGGCGAAGGCGGCGGTCTTTCCCAGTCGGACCAGCGCCGTCTTGTTGGCCGCGCATCGCACACACCCCACCCCGGGCTTCGTCTCGGGACAGACTTTTCCTCCGGTCTGGATGAGCTGCACCTTGGGACAGATGAACCAGTAATCATGCAGGGTGAGCACGGCGGGTAGCCCGGCTTCGGCCACCACGTCGATCAGAGACACCGAGATGTGCAGGCAGTGCTGGAAATGGACCACGTCCGGACGCACGGTGTCGAGCACCTCCCGGAACTTGGCCTCGGCGTGGCGGTTCTCGAAGGTCTCTTCGATGCCCTGATAGCGGAGATTATTCACGAGCCGGTAGACGGGAATACCCTCGAACTCGGAGGTAGAGAGCGAATAGTTTGCCGCGCGGGGATCCTCGATCCGGTGGAACACCACGACCTCGTGCTTCCTTCTCAGCTCCCGGGCGAGGTTGAGGGTGTAGACCTCCGTTCCGGCCCTGGTCTGCGGGGGGAATCCATGCACCACGAAGAGGATGCGCAGAGGGCGCGAGACCACCGGCCGCGGTGTGGGAAGGAGTGGCTCTGACCGCCGCCCCCCCTGCCACAGCCCTACCATCTGCGCCACCCTGAGCACCACGCTCTTGATGGCCATTCTCCGGCGAAAGAAGCCCCTGAGGCCCTCCGTGTGGAAGGAGCGGCGATCCTCACTGGCCAGCCGCCATGCCGTGACGAGGGCCGCCGGCAGCGAGGACAGGCAGATCCGATCGAGGATCCGCCGGTTCGCACGGCCGTCCACGACGGCACGGCCGTGCAGCGTGCGGGCGTCGTAGTCATGAGAATGCTCGACCACCGACGCGGCCTCGAACACGAGCCGATAGCCCGCTTCCAGGGCTCCTTTCCCCCAGAGCAGATCCTCGCCGAACGACGACCGGGGAAGGGGCAGCTCCTCCCACACGCTCCGTCTCATTGCCGAAGCCACGTCGTTGAAGTTGCAGAGGAGTCGACGTGCGTGAGGCGAAAGGCTCGACAGCGGTGCGTCCGGGCAGATCTCCTGGACGATGCGCTCCTCGCGGTAGTTGAGGTCAGAGGTCACGAGGCGGCGGGTGAACGGATCGGCATCGGGGAGAGGAACCACCCGGCTGTAGGCGCCGGCGACTCTCTCGTCGCGACGGAGCGAGCAGAGCAACATGCGGAGCCAGTCGCGACGGGCCGGCACCGCATCCTGGGAAAGGAAGAGCACGTACTCGCCCCGGGAAAGGAGAGCGCCCAGGTTGCGCGTCGCCCCGTGATCGAACTCTCCGGGCAGAATCGCGTGAACCCGGGCCCCTGCCCCTCGTGCCCTGTCTCGTGTTGCGTCGGTGGATCCGGAGTCCACCACGATCAGCTCCCACTCCCCATCGAGCTCCTGGTCAGCCAGGCTCTCGAGCACCCGAACGAAGAGTGGGCCGGCGTTCCTGGTCGGGATCACGATCGAGGCGAGAATGGCTCCGGTCATCGCCGTTCCCTCCCCGACCAGAGTCGCCGCAGTCGATGGCGAAGGCTCCGGTCACGGATTCCGCGGAGGAGGGTATCGAGCTGCTGCAGGCTCCTCACGGCCTGCTCCCCCGGCGTCTCGCCGGAGGCATCGACGGGAAAGGCCTCCACCCGGGCCACCTCCTCGGCCAGGCCCGTCGACTTGACAAGACCTTCGGCCAGATGCTCCAGCACCGCCCGATGCCCCGCGAGATCGCGCTCCAGGGTGTCCACCACCAACCCCTTCTGGCGCGCGTCTTCGGACTCGCGCTCCAGAGCGCCGCGGATCTGCTCGAGCTCGGCAACCACTCGTCGTGTCTCGTCCGAGAGACGGGCGATCTCCTCTCCCGCTCTCGCCAGCTCTCCCTCGAGGTCCTCCACCCTCCGGGTCCTTTCCTTGAGCACCGCTCGATGCCGGTGGAGATCCGCCTCTCGCTCACGCAGCGTATCCCGGTGGCCCGAGAGGTCCTTCTCCTTCGTCGCCAGCACCTTCTTGTGGGAGTCGAGGTCGGCCCGCAAGCACGAAGAGCTCTCGCGATGCTCGGCAATCTCCATCTGGAGCTTCTGGCCCACTTCCTTGTGAGCCTCGATTTCCCGCTCCAGAACCGGGATGACCTTCACTCGATCCTCCAGCACCTCGACGAGGGACTCCCGGTGAGCCAGTGCCCTCTCGTCGAGCCTTTCCCCGGACCGTGGTGGACACCAGGCCGCCTCCTCGAGCTCGGCAGACATGACCTCGGAATAGACGGCATCAAGCGCCTCGAGGTGCTCGGGCCAGGTGGGGGAAGAAGGCTTCACCTCCTGGCGAAGAGCCTCGAGCTCGAGAGGATTCTCGATGAAGCGTTCGAGACACCTGGCCAGATCGCCCGCCTCACCCGGCCTGAAGAGGACTCCCCCCCCTCCCTCGGCCAGCCTCTCCGGGTACGCACCGCGGTCCGGAACCACCACGGGCAGACCCCGGCTCCGTGCCTCGTCGAGAACAAAGGAATGCGACTCGTGGTAGAGGCTGGGAAACACCGCCACATCGACGTGGTCGGTGACGAGCTCGGTGATGCGGAAGGCCCCGTGAAACCTCGCGTCGACACCGGCGTCGGATGCGGCCCGTTCCAGGGACTGGCGATATCCCGGAGTCACCGAGTCGCCGTGAAGGTCGAGCCTGATGGACTTGCCTCCCTGGACCAGCCGCGACGCCGCATCGACCAGGAGATGGGCACCCTTGCCGGGATCGAGATGCCCCCAGTAGGCGACCCCGAGGGGGCGCGTGCCATCGAAAGGCGCCCGGGCACCGGAGGTCCCGACCCGGTCTTCGAGGGGCGGAAGGGCCAGCTTCGTGGCCCTTCGCGCCGGGAGCCCGAGGAACGGTAGAACGAACCCGGCGAGGGCCCTCGTGGGGACGAGCACCGCGTGAGCGGCGGAGATTTCTTGCCGGAGATCCCGATGGAAGACGAGTCCCTCGAGCCTTGTCTCACGTCCGGGCTGGTGAGGAAGCCCCCCGGCACAATGATGGCAAGATGCCGGTGGCTCCAGACAAAGCTCCCCGTCCACGAGACGATCCCCTCTCAGGCAGGTGCTCCAGGTGTCATGGAGCGTCACGACGACGCGGCACCCCCGGTACACCGAAGCCCGAACCAGGCCCCGGGACAGCCGCTTCCAGTGGTGGATGTGCACGATGTCCGGCCGGAGGCGATGAAGGAGGGAGAGGAATCGGTGTTCCACCCCGGCTGACCGGGAAGCGAACCACTGGTCGAGAAAACGATGGTCCCGCCGGATCCGGTGGACCTTGATCCCCTCGAAGTCGGAAACGTCCACCGTGGTCGCGTCGGACCGGGCGGCCGTTCCCGCCACAAGGGTCACCTGGTGGCCCGACGATCGGAGGCCAGGAAGGAGACGGGCAACATAGCCCTCGGTGCCGCCCGTGAACTCCGGGGCGAAGCCATGGACGACGTGGAGGAGGTTCATGGGAAGGACCAGGTCGGGCGCCAAGGACTCGCGACAGAAGCAATCCGATCCGGCTGGCCAGAATACCCATGGGCCTGAGGTAGCGCGATCGACTAGAAACAGCCCATCGAGAATAATCCATCCGGCTCCCCGGGCTCCCCTCGGCCCCGCTCCGCCTCATGCCTCCCGAGGCCGGGTCGGGAACCCACATCGTGGGGTCACGCTGACGAAACCACGATCCCTGGTATCCAATTTTTTTGGGAATCGCTCAATCCCGCCCTGTCGCATGCCGATAGAAGACTTGGAATCGAGGGTCGAGTGATCCTCGGACCCCCGGATCTGTCGGTCAGGTCCGGCAAACGGGCTCCGGCAACGGGGCAAGTCCGAGCAAAGGACTCGAGTTGGGCGTGAGTCCCCGAGGGCGGTTGGGGAGCGCAAGAACAGGGAGAGCGCTGGACAAGGGCGGATTCCTTCCATCCAAACCCTTCATGATCCCTTGAAACGTCAGATCTCGACACCTTGGCCGGAGCTCTCCCGGCAAGATAACGGGGCTCGGTGACCATCGAGCCCCGTTCTTTTTTGCCCTGGGGATGGGTTCACCCTCGGACGGGATCCACTTCCCCCCGGACTGCTCGACCAACCCGGACCCCGACTCTGCCCCCCCCTGTGCGTGCGTGCTAGGGCTCAAGCTCCAGGTAGTTTCATCACCCCCGGGAAAAACAGGAACAATCCCGGGAGCCCATCCATCCTATGGCCTGTCGGGGGTCGGGCAATCGCCCGCACCCGCCGGCGACTCAAAAGAAAAGGCCAAGGTTGTGGTTCTCACGTAAAACTTTCTGTTTTCTCCCCTTCTTTTCCCTTTTTTCTTCTCAATGAGAAAGTTCCCTTGGCGCTTTTCTGCTTCCCTCCCCTCTTCCTTCCTACCCTGAGCCGAGAGCCCCTCTCGCATCACCTTTCTCTCTAGCCCGGCGGATCATTCGAGGTCCGTGGATCACTCGAGGTCCTTGAGGCACCGGAACCCGATGCTGTCGTGGCCATCGACTGCGGCCCGGATGGGCTTCCACATGGCAGGAAGGATGGCAAACGAGCTGTCGAGGTAGGCTCCCCCCTTGATGATCCGCTCGTCACGCTGCGTCGTCCGGCTGAACTCGGTCATGGTCCACTCCTCGACATTGCCGCTGAGGTTCAGGCAGCCGAAGGAGCTCTTGCCCTCGGAAAAGGAGTCGACTGCGGACGTCCCGCCGAGGCCGGCATTCTCATCGTTGGCCCGTCCCGCGAGGTATTCGTCGCCCCACGGATACTTCAAGCTCTCCGGCCCCCTCGCGGCCACCTCCCACTCGGCCGCCGTCGGCAGCCTTTTTCCAGCCCACGCTGCATAGGCGGCAGCATCGTGATAGCTGATGGTGGTGACGGGGTGGTTCTCCTTGCCGGGAGGAATCCCCTCTCGGTACATCCCGTCTTCCAGCTTCTCCACCCAGTTCCTCGGCAGAGTGGCCGAGGTGGCTTCCACGAAGTCGCGGTACTTCAGGTTACTGACCTCGTACCTGTCGATCAAGAAGCCGGCCGTCTCGAAGACCCTCTCCGGACAGTCCTTCAGGCTGTTGTCTCCGATCCGGTATCGACCGGCGGCAACGACCTCCATGTCCGTCGTGGCGGCAGCCCGTTCCTGCAGGATCCTTCCCCGCGCATGGGCCATTTCGGCCCTTCGCTGCTCCTCGAGCTCCGCCGCCGCGGCAGAGGAGGTGACGGGGCTGCGCTCCCGCTTGCCGCAGGAGGACGCGAGGCCGACGAGAAGGACCACCAGGGAGAGATGAGCCGTGGTGGGGAATCTGACGAGAGGAGACGATGCGCGCAGCGACATGACCGGCCTTCCTTCCCGCCCCGATGCGGGGCCCAGGGTCTTCCCCGATCTTGGAAGGTGGCCACGCCCGAGTCAAGCCGGCCAGGGCCAGGAGTCTGCGCCAGGCTCCTAGAAGCTGGCCGTCAGGCCGATGACCAGGAGCCGCTCGTGGCCAGGCTCCTCGGTGAGGGTGACTCCGAGGCGATATCCGCGACGCTCCATCAGGGTCGTCCGGAGCTCGGCACGGCGGCTCAGGGGGTAGAAGGAGAACTGCAGATGACGAAGAAGGCGTCCCCTGACCTCGAAGAACTCGTCCGGGGCATCGATGAGGCTCGCCAGCCGGAAGCGCGAGTCGATCTTGGAGACCACATCCGCGGACCCCTCGTTGCCGCCTTCGTCCTCGGAGGTGGTGTACAGACGAAGGATCTGGGAGGAGTCCTGCTCGGCGTGGACCAGGCTCCAGTTGAAGTAGAGCTCGACATCCTGGATCCGGCCGTAGAGCGTCTGGTAGGCGTCGGTCTGGGACAGCGTGTCCTTGATGGCCTCCACCCCGGACCTGAGGACGGCCTTCTCCTCGGCCGTCATCTCCTCCACCCCCAGCCCCTCGTCAAAGGGCTCCGTGAGGCCCCGGCGAGCTCCGAAGATACGGCTTCCATGGAGAACCGAGTCCTCGTCGAGGAGGTCCTCGGTCTGCTCCGAGAAGTGGCGCTCGAAACCGTGGACGAACTCGTTGACGAACCAGTTCCGCGAGACATCTTCGGTGGGACGAACGTCGATCCCGAGCTCACGGCGACCTAGTGGCTCGATCTCCTCCAGCCCTGCCAGCCGGGCAATCGTGGTCTTGAGGTCGAATCCGAGAGGGACCACGGGGATGGGAGGGAGGGAAGGCGCCGCGGCACCATCCTCGACCAAACGGCGCTCGACGGGAAGGGCTCGATCGGCCAGCACCACGGGCTCGAGGACGGGCCCGGGTATCTCCGCAGAGGCGCTGTCTCGCTCCGTGGCCCGCGCTTCCCCCGGAAGAGCCGTGATCAACGCCAGGAGCCCCACGAGGCCGGCGAAGACGCTCGCGAAGGCTGGCGGGATCTGGAGCGCGAGAAAAGTCATGACAGACTCCGGGCAGACAGGGGATCTCCAGGGAACGCAGGGGCGGGCATCGAACCTCGGAAGCGAGGAGGGTCCTTGCGACCCGCTCGATGAATCGGAAGGCTCGTCAGGTGCGATGCGACGACCGGAAAGACAACACGACCCTACTGGTGCGTGGATCTTCCCCGGCCGGTGTGGATCAGAGAGCTCGGCCTCGGACCACATCCAAGGATACCACGGTCAGGTCGGATCAGGCAAAGGGAAAACGACGATAAGATGGCGAAATCACTGAGCTTGCGACGGGGAATCTCCCTGAACCGCCGCGTTGCTTCGGGGATTGACCGGGCCCGCTCGGGGTTCGGCCTGGTTTCCTCGGCAATTCCCCCGATCCGTCTGGAGAACATTCCCTCGAAATGCCGAAGAGGACCGAGGAGCTCTCCCGCGCACACCCTTGACGCAGTCCCGAGGGTGCTCCATACTTTCCCCAAGCAAAACTCGTTGTCGGATCCGAGGTTCCGCAACGTCCGCCCCTGTCTCGCGGGGGCATCACAAAGGGATATCTGAGCAAAGCCAGGAGGATCGCGCCATGCGCGTACTCTTTGTCAACTTTTCCTTCGATCGAAAGTTCCATGCCGGCGTGTCGGCTCTGTCGGCCTACCTGAAGAAGCACGGACACCAGACCGATCTGGTGATCTATGACGCCTCCTACAACGAGGAGAAGTTCAAGGCCCGGATCAAGTCCTTCGACCCCGAGCTCGTGGCCATCACGGCCATGACCTTCCAGTGGACGCCTTCCCTGCAGCTCATGCCCATGATCAAGGGCGCCACTGACGCACCGATCATCGTGGGGGGATACCACCCCACTCTCTACCCCGAGGACTGCATCAAGTCCGAGCATGTCGATGCCATCTGCCGGGGCGAGGGAGAGGAGACCCTCCTCGAGTACGTCGAAGCCCTCGAGAAATCGAGTGACCCGAGCAAGATCGCCGGGCTCTGGGTGAAGACAGGAACCAACGGCTCCACGGAGATCAGCCGCAACGAGCTCCGTCCGCTGTCCAACTCCATGGACCACCTGCCGGACTGGGATCGAGACATTTTCGACTTCAAGTCGATCCTGCGTGAGCGGGGTACGGGAACCCTCGCCCACACCCGGTACACGATGCCCATCGGCGCCGGGAGAGGCTGCCCCGACATCTGCACCTACTGCAGCAACAGCGCCATGCTGAAGCTCTATCGCGGCCTCGGACGCTATGTTCGCAAGCGCAGTCCCCGGCAGATCATCGACGAGATGAAGAGCCTGCTCGATCACTACCCCATCAAGTTCTTCGAGTTCTGGGACGAGCGTATCGCCATCTTCCCCCAGTGGATCCTCGAGTTCTGCGAGCTCTACAAGAAGGAGATCGGTATTCCGTGGAGTGCCGACATGCGGGTCGAGCGAGCCACCCCCGACATCCTCAAGCCCATGAAGGACGCCGGCTGCTACATGATCTGGTTCGGCGTCGAAGCGGGGAACGAGGCCTACCGCAAGGACTACCTCAAGCGCTTCATGAAGACCGACCACATCGTGCAGGCCTTCGATAACTGCCGCGATGTCGGACTGGAGACCCTTTCCCTCAACATGGTGGGAATGCCCCACGAGTCTCCGGAGATGGCCAAGGAGACGATCGAGCTCAACAAGATCCTGCGGCCGGACGTCCTGCTGTTCTTCACGTATCAGGCCTTCCCGGGCACCGAGCTCGGGAACATGGCCATCACCGAGGGGATGGCCCCCAAGGACTCGGCCTTCTGGTACGAGCGCCCCGACACCATGCTCCTCCAGGAGGACTTTCCCAAGGAGGCGATGATCCCCCTGTGGGAGGAGTGGAGCGAGCTTCGCGACGAGCTCGAGCAGGCGCGCCGCGATCGCGGCTCGATCGCCTTCGACCTCGATCCGGTCGACTGAGGTCGCCTGGGAGTCTGCTCCTTAACGTCCGAGGGCCTGCTCGAGAGCGAGGCCAACCGTCGGGTCGAGCTCCTCGGCCAGAACGCGCCGGAGCCGCCGCTCGAGAGCCACGGCTTCGGAGTCCTCCAGCTCGATTCTCTGCCTGAGGCGACCCAGAGCCGCCGCAGCGGCGGCGCGGACCGGGGGCGAGGAATCCCTCAGAAAACCGGCGAGTGGATGGACGACCTCGACTCCTTCCCCGAGCTCGAGCCCCCGGATCACCGCCAGGCGAGAGGCGGGATCGGGATCGTCTCGGTGCGCCAGCAGGTCAAGGAGCGGGTTCCGGCGCGACCCGTCGCGAGATCTCTTCACGAGATCGACGAAGCTCCGTTCGAGGGCCGCCCGGTGGGCCTCGACCTCCTCGTCATCAGGCGCGGGAGCTCGCCGCTCCAGGACCACGAGTCGCCGTACGGTGTCCTCGATCCTGAGGCCCCACTGCGGTTCGGCCGGGAACGAACGGTAGTGCTCGACGAGGAGACGCTCCCGGGTTTGCTCGAGGTCTTCAATACCGGCCTTCCGGAGATAGGCCGAAACGGCTTCGGCGCGCCAGGGGGCCGGATCATCGGCATGAAAGCCGAGGTCGAGGCCCGAGGCGACCCGAAGGATGGTCCCGGCCAGTCGGCGCTCGGCCTCCTCGGTACTCTCGAGGGCCGAGTGGAGCGCACCCAGCGCCCCGGCATCACCGAGAAGCAAGGCACCCTCGGCGGCCCGGAGCCGAACCTCGCTCGTCGAGCTGCCCAGGGCCTCGCGAAGCGTCCGAAGGGCCTCGGCCTGTCCCGGATCGGCAAGGCTTCCCGCGGCCCGCACCGCCGCCAGTGCGACCTCGGCGTCTGCCGACCGGCAGAGGGGCAGGATCTTCGGCAACGACGCGTGGTCGCGAAGGATGCGCAGCAAGTCCAGAGCGCCGGCCTGGACACGACCGGCCTCCCCGGCACCGAGTGCAAGAGATCGGACGCGAGGCAGCTCCTCTCGGCCCCCGAACGAGGCGAGCAGCATGAGGGCAAGGGCCTTCTCCTCCTCGATACCCTCGCCGAGGAGACGACGCGCTACCAGCGCCGTCTCCAGCGGCCGCGTGAACACGATGCGCCGGAAGGCTCCCTCCTGCGGACCGGGGCCGGGTGCGCCTGCCCAGCGTCGGATGACTCCCTCGAGGGCGACGTCGGCCAACAACACGAGGAAGCCTTCCTCGGGTCCCAGGGCGTCGCCGCGCAAGGAATCGATCCAACCCTCGAACCGGGCCGCCAGATCGCGGGAGGGCTCCGTGCGGGCGCCCCGGAGGATGACGGTCGGCCCCTCGGCCTCGTTCTGGCGAAACGCAGGCGCCACGGGCCGGAGATCCACCAGGGAACGCCACCCTGCTGGCTCCCCCTCGATCGGCACCGAGAGATGGCGGAAGGTCCAGCCGGTGATCTCCCGGATCCGCTGCAGGGCCAGGAGGCGCGATGGGTTGGGATGAGACAGGGCGCGCAGGAGGCCCTCCGCCGGAAGATCACCGAAGTAGCGCTGTGCTCTCCCGGTGATGCCCGTCAGGCCCTGGCGCGCACCCAGACGGCAGATCGCGGCACCGATCTCGACGGTCGCAAGGCGCGAGCTCTCCAGGCGCCACGAGGTCATCGCCCGGGCTTCGTCCCGAGGATCGAGCCCGGCCACGGCGTGGCGGATCGACTCCCTTCTCGCCTGCTCACGGACGAGGGCCAGAAATAGCTCCGGGAGAGCTTGATCGGCATCGAGGGCGACGAGGGCTTCGGCCGCAGCAACAGGAATGGACGGAAGCACCTCCACGAGAAGCGGGACCGACTCGCGTGCCCCGAGACGGCCCAGGGCCCGGGCCGCCGCCGCCCGGACCGGGGCGACCTCTTCCCTTGCTGCCACGCACTCCATCAGGATCGGGATGGCTTCCTCGTCCGATAGCTCTCCCAGAAGCCGGGCGCTCTCCTCCCGGGCCAGCAGCTTGCCCTGGAGCAGGGCCTGCCGCAAGAAAGCCAGGGCCTCTGCCTCGGGCCACCCCAGGATCTCGGCCGTGGTCAGTCGCCTCGCCTCTCGAGAAGGCGAGGCGAGCCGGGCCATCACCTCGCCCGCGCGGCCCGGGTCCGGGTTGGCCAGAACCAGGGCGACGAGAAGGAGAGCCCCCGTCACTTTCCCTGAGTGCTCAGCAGCTTCTTGAACCGAGGATCGTCCCGCACGGGATCCAGATCGCGGTCCCTCGCAATCCAGGCCAGATCGCCGAATCCATTCTCGAAGGCCTTTGCGAGATGCTCGAGGGCTTCCGTGGCCCGAGAGCGTCGGGCCTCGATGCAGCCCATGTTGTAGTAGGCAAGGGCGATCTCTCGCACCTCGCGCTCCTCGATCGACTGGAGCTTTCGGCCCGCATCGATGGCCCGGTGGTAAAGCCGGATCGACTCCTCGTCACCCCGGACCTGCTGGTACTCGTAGGCGAGGAACCATCGCAGCTGGACCACCTGGAGGAGGAAGTACAGGAGATCCTCCTTCTTGTTGGAAATCCTCGCCTCCAGCCGACGCAAGGCCTCATCGGGCATCCCGAGGCTCTGCGCCTTGCGAAAGCTGGCAAGGTCGAGCTCGACCTCACGGATATGCGCGTCGAACTCCTCCTCCAGCCGCAGCATGGGCTCGAGGCGAGCGAGGAACGGCTCGGGCGCTCCCAGCCGCGCCAGGGTCTGGCTGACGTACTTGCGGAAGTCGAGAAGCTCTTCCTCGTCATTGTTCCGGGGCAGGAAACGCAGCCTCCAGGGCTCCTCACGAAAGCGACGAATCGTGCACATTCTCTGCAGGTCCTGGTGCACGGCGAGGAGGCGGGGAACCACCTCCCGACGATCGATCTCCGCCAGAGCCCGGGTGGCCAGGGAGCGGAAGAGGACGGAGTAGGACGGATTCTCCACGATGAGCACCAGAGCCTGGACGGCGTCGGCATAGAGCGGTTCGAGCTCCCGCACGGGATCCGCGAAGAACCCCTTGACCTCTCCCCGGATGCCCGTGACTCCCTCGAGTAGCTCGGACAGCACCGAGAGGACCGCCTCCTCGACGTAGGTCTCCCACGCCTTGCGAGCCGACAGGGAATCGGCCAGGTTTCCCAGATCCCCTCGAAGGGACGCCACCGCCTCGCGGCCAACGTCGCCCAGAATCAAGAGGCTGCGGGCCAGCTCGGACCGAGCCGTTTCGCTCGGCTCGGCGAGGAGAGCCGCGGCAAGGGCCTCGGGGGCCCGCGCATCCCCGGACCGCGCGATGACCCAGGCCGAGCCGAGCCTGACCCGGTAGGAATCGTCCCCGAGCGCCGAGAGAAGTGCCGTGGCCACGACCTCCCCGCCTTCCCCCCGGGCCATCCCGAGAAGCCGCTCTCTCGAGGCCAGCCGGACCCCCTCCCGGGCGTCCCGCAGATCGGCCACCAGGTCGTCGAGCGAGGGGCCATCGACAGGAGTCGCAGCCTCAGCGCGCCCGCTCCCCCACGCCGGCGACGCCGCCGCGGGCAGAAGCGGGACGAGAGAAACCAGCGCCACCAGCAATCCGAGGGTCTTGGGCAACACCCGTGGGCACCTCCATTCAGGGCAGAATACCAGACCCGACCGGGGTCCGGGCCTTCAGCGGCGAGACTCCGAACCCCCGGATCCCGGATCGGCAGGTGTCGAGACGATCTCGAGTGCCGTCGCCCGGGCCCGCCCCACGGCGCTGGCGGGGTCCAGATCCGGGGCCCCGGAGAGGAGCCTCAAGCACCCTTCCTGATCGTCGTGAGCATGGAGTGCCGCTGCCAGAAGCAGGATCGATGGCGCCTCGGGACGCATGCTCTTGTCGCCCAGAGCCTCCTCCAGAAATCGACGGGCATCGGAGGCGATCCGCTGGTAATTCCTCGGAAAAACCTCGGCCTCCGCTGAACCGAACGGAAGGGCCCGGATGTGCAGTTCGTCCTCGCCCTCCACCACCACGGGGGAGGCTTCAGGTGAGAGGGTGAGGCGGCGGTAGACGAGGCGATCGCCGGAGAAGGCCTCGCCGGTGGTGGGAAGCTCGAGGCGGATGGTCCGCGTTGCGCCCCCTTCCAGGGTGAGATTCTCCTGGACCTCCACGACGTGCCGCCATTCGCTGAGGACCCGGGAGCCCAGGGGATCGATCTCCAGGAGGTCCACCGCGATCTCGATCCTCAGGGGATTGGACCGTCGGATGCCCAGGAATCCGCGACGGGACCCCGACGAGATATCGATGCGCATCTCCGATGGATTGTGCAGGTGGATCTCGAGGCCGATGGGGCTGCCCGTTTCCACCACCGGAGTGACGACCTGGCACGTGCCCCGGAGCACCGAGTCCTCGAAGAGGATCGCCCTCCCCTCTCGACGGAGCGCACTCAGCTCCGTGCGCAAAGAGACCGGCAGCGAGGGGAGCCGGAGGGCCTCCTCGAGAAGCTTGACGGCGTCGCCGGAATTCCCGTCGGCGAGGGCCTCTCGTGACCGGGCCAGCAGACCCAGAGCCCGTTCCTCGGCCTCCTCGCGACCCAATTCGGGCCCCGGACTTCCCCCTCCGGACCCCGGACTTCCCCCTCCGGACGACTGCAAGGGATCAAAGACCGAGCGTGGCGCCGAGCAGCCGGCGAACGCCAGGAGCACGAGGACCACGACCGGCCACCCCGGGACGGGGGTCCTCGGGGCACGGGCCGGTCGCCGGGTCGTCATGCTCCGTAGCGCCTCCAACGAACCTCGGACACCTGGTCGAATCCTGGAGCGTCGCGAAGACAAGAAGGGTTACTCCTTCTTGTCCTCCTCGGCCTCACCCTCCGTCTCGACGGCGACGGGCTCTTCCACCACCGCCTCGGCCACATCCTCGGTCTCGGCACCGGAGTCGGCTTCTGCAACGACCTCGGTCTCCGCACCGGAGTCGGCTTCTGCGACGACCTCGGTCTCCGCAGCAGCCTCGACCGGTTCGGCATCGGTCGTCGCCTCGGCCTCGACGGCGGAGTCGGCCTCCGTGGCCTCCTCGCTCGCCGCCGAAGAGTCGATCTCTCCGGTCCCCTCGCCCGATTCCTCGTCGAGGTCGACTCCGGTCTCCTCACCTTCCCGCAGCAGCGAGAGGCCGATCTTCCGCTCGTTGGGATCCACCTTGATGATGCGGCACTGGACCTCCTGACCGACCTGGACCACTTCCTCGGGGTTCTTGATCCTCTTGTCGGTGATCTCCGAGATGTGGAGCAGCCCCTCGAGGTCCGACTCCAGCTCCACGAAGGCGCCAAAGTTGGTCAGCTTGGTGATCTTCCCCACGATCAACCCGCCCACGTGGTAGCGGTTGGGGATGTCGAGCTCCCACGGATCCCGCGAGAGCTGCTTGAGCCCCAGGGCCACCCGCTTCTTGTTCTGATCCACGCTGAGGACCACCGTCTGAAGGACGTCGCTCTTCTTGAGCATCTCGGACGGATGGTTGACCTTGCGTGTCCAGGACATGTCGGAGACGTGGAGAAGGCCATCGATGCCTTCCTCGATCTCGACGAAGGCGCCGTAATTCGTGAGGTTGCGCACCGTTCCGGACAGCACCGTCCCCGGCGGATACTTGGCCTCGACCTGGGTCCAGGGATTCTCCTCGGTCTGCTTGATTCCGAGGGAGATCTCCTGCTTGTCCTTGTTGATGTCGAGGACGAGAACCTCGACGTCGTCGCCCTGGGTGACGATTTCGGACGGATGGTTGACCCTCTTGGTCCACGACATTTCGGAGATGTGAACGAGGCCCTCGACTCCTTCCTCGAGCTTGACGAAGGCGCCGTAGGACATGATGTTGACCACCTGACCCCGGACCCGGGTACCGATGGGATACTTCCCGTCGACGTCCTTCCAGGGGTTGTCGGTGAGCTGCTTGAGGCCGAGGGCGATCCTCTCCGTCTTGTGATCCACGCGCAGGATGGCGACCTTGATCCTCTGGTCGATGTTGACCACCTCGGACGGATGTCCGACCCGGCCCCACGACATGTCGGTGATGTGCAACAGGCCATCGATTCCGCCCAGGTCCACGAAGGCGCCGAAGTCGGCGATGTTCTTCACGATACCCTCGCGGATCTCGCCCTCCTGGATCTCGGCCAGGAGCTTCTTCTTCATCTCCTCGCGCTGCTCCTCGAGGAGCTTGCGACGCGAGACCACGATGTTCATGCGCGATTCGTCGATCTTGATGATCTGGGCCTCGATCTCGCGGCCCACGTACTCGGAGACGTCTCCGGTACGCCTCAGGCTGACCTGCGAGGCGGGCAGGAAGACCGGCACGCCGACATCCACGAGAAGACCACCCTTGATCTTCCGGGTGACTCGACCGCGGACCACGTCGCCTTCCTTGTTGGTGGAGACGAGCCTCTCCCAGCCCCGGATGCGATCCGCCTTGCGCTTGGAGAGAACAATGGAGCCTGACGCGTCCTCGACCGCCTCCAGGAGAACCTCGATGGCGTCGCCGATATCCACGGCGCTGGCATCCTCGAACTCACCGAGAGGAATCATGCCCTCGGACTTGTATCCGATGTCGACGAGGACCATGTCGTTGATGATGCGGATCACCTTCCCGTTGAGGATGGTGTCCACTTCGAAGTTCTTGACCGAGTCCTCGTAGAGAGTCTCCAGCGCGGTGCCCGAACCGGTCACCGCCGCCTCGACCCCCTTGTCCAGATCATCGCGGCTGAGGTCGTATTTCTTGATCTTGGGATTGACCTTCATTCCCTCTCCGTATCCTGTGGCGTCCTGAGATGTTTCTGTCCCGCGCTCGCGCAACGCGCGCCGCCCCCCCGAACGCCGGACATCGAGCGGACGAAGGAAGCACGGTCATCGGAGGCTCTCCCCCCGGGACCGGAGCACCGGGCTCACCGAAGTCGGGTCAGTTTAGGATCGCGTCCGGCCCCGACAACCCCCGGGGAGGCGAAAAAGGGCCCGGACGCTCCCGGCGGGCCTGGGCCGAAGTCGGTCGCGGCTCAGCCCCGCTCCTCGATCCGACCCAGGATGTGCCTCACCACCTCCTCGATGGACAGACCGTCGGTGAGAACCGCTTCGGCCCCCTCTGCCCTCCGGAGGGGAGACTCGGCCCGGGAGCGATCCCGCCGGTCCCTCTCGGCCTGGTCGGCGAGCACCTCCTCGAAGGTGACGACTTCCCCCCGGGCCAGGAGCTCCCGGTGTCGGCGCCGCGCCCGTTCCTCCTCGCTGGCATCGAGATAGAACTTGTGCTCTGCATCGGGGAAGACGACCGTGCCCATGTCGCGCCCCTCGGCCACCAACCGCTTGCTCCGACCCATGCGGTGCTGGATGCCGATCAGGCTCCGGCGAACGGCCTTCTTGCTGGAGACCCGCGAGACCGAGGACGTGACCCTCGGGGACCGGATCAGCCGGGATACATCCCTCGACCCGAGCATGACGATGCCCCCCGGGCAAACCTGGAGATCGAGCCCCCCGGCCAGACGCCCGAGAGCCTCCCCGTCATCGAGGGGAATCCCCGCCTCCAGGGCAGCCAGGGTCACCGCGCGATAGAGAGCTCCGCTGTCCAGGATGGCGTACCCCAGTCGATCGGCAAGGGCCTTCGTCACGGTGGACTTTCCCACGCCCGAGGGACCGTCGATGGTGATGATGGTGTCGCGCTCCGGCATCATCCTTCCCCGACGATGGGGCAGGCCTCGACGGTCCCCTCGAACCATCTCAGCTCGAGCTCCCCGCCCTCCAGGTTCACGTAGGCCCCGCGGCGCCCCCAGGCAGAGAGCACGAGGAGCTCCATCCTGCGCGACGGGGCGAGCGAGGCGTAGCGGCGGGCCTGATGAACATGGCCGCAGACCATTCCGTCGCATCCCGTGGCCAGAAGCTCGCCCACCGCCTCGAAACACAGATCCATGCTCTTCCGGGACTTGTGGCGCGTGATCCTCCGGCTGTGATCGCGGTATCCCTCGGCCAACCTTCGCATGAGGAAGACAGGAAGGACCCTCGATAGTGCAAGAACGGGACCGCTGCGGAGAATCCGGGTGGCGATGTGATAGCTCCGATCAAGAGAACAGAGCTGATCGCCATGCAGGCACAGGATGCGTCGTCCCTGGGTGAGGATCATCGCCACGTCGGGAAGCACGGTGATGCCATTGGCCCGGGCCGTGGCCCGGTCGAAGAGGAAGTCCCGGTTTCCGGGGATGAAGAAGAGACGGACGCCCTTTCGGGCCAGGCCGGCACACAGATCGAGGGTCGAGCGGGCGACCGGGGACCGCTCGCTGGCGGGACCGATCCAGAAGTCGAAGACATCGCCAAGCAGCATCACCGCATCCGAGGAACCGCCGACCTCATCGAGGAAGTGGTGGGCGGTGCGCGTGGTGCTCGACTCCAGGCTCTTGAGGTGGAAGTCCGAGGCGAAGACGACCCGGGCACAGTCCGTCAGATCGACGGAGGTCGGGGCCGGACCCCCGGGGCTGTCCGGAGTCAACTCTCGTCCTCGATGGAATAGTCCCGGATCTTCTCCCACAGGTTCTTGCGACTGATGCCGAGAATGCGTGCCGCGTGAGCCTTGTGCCCCTTCACCGCGCGCAGGATGCGACCGATGTGCACGCGCTCGGCATCGATCACTGCCTCCTTCAACGAGCACAGCGTCTCGGACGGAGTCACCGACGTTCTCACGTCCCCGGTGTGGTGGATGAGATGCTCCTTCTTGAGGAAGGTCGCGTTCCCGGCCAGGGCAATGGCCCTCTCGATGGAATTCTCGAGCTCGCGCACGTTGCCCGGCCAGGCATATCGGGTCATGGCCTCGAGCACCTCGGGTCTGATCTCGAACACCCGCTCCCCGCCAAAGCGCCGACAGAAGTGAGCTACCAGAAGCGGGATGTCGTCGGCTCTCTCGCGAAGAGGGGGGAGATGGATGGGAACCACGTTCAACCGATAGAAGAGATCCTCCCGGAAGGCTCCCTCTCGCACCGATTTCTCCAGGCTCACCTTGGTGGCGGCAATGACCCGGACGTCCACATGCACGGTCTCCTCGCCCCCGAGGCGCTCGAAGCTGCGTTCCTGGAGGACCCGGAGCAGCTTCACCTGGATGGGGAGGCTCATGTCGTCGATGTCGTCGAAGAAGATCGAGCCCTGATGCGCTCTCTCGAAGCGGCCGATCTTGCGCTTCCTGGCGTCGGTGAACGCCCCTCTTTCGTGACCGAAGAGCTCGTCCTCGAGGAGCGTCTCGGGAAGAGCGGCACAGGAGAGGGGCACGAAGGCCTTGTCCTTGCGGTGGCTGCTGTAGTGGATGGCCTGGGCGATCCGCTCCTTCCCGGTCCCGCTTTCGCCCTCGATGAGGACACCGGAGTCGGCCCGACCCACCATCTTCACCAGCTGGAACACGTCCTGCATCTTCCGGGACTTCCCGATGATGTTGGGAAAGCCGTGAACATCCTGCAGCTCGGCACGAAGTGCCGCATTCTCGTCGCGCAGCCGGTGGAGGTCGGAGATCTTCTCCAGGAGCAGCACGACCTCCTCGTTAAGAAAGGGCTTGAGGATGTAGTCGTAGGCTCCGAGCTTCATGGCTTCGACGGCCGACTCCACCGTGCCGTAGCCAGTGATGACGAGGACGTCCAGAGAGGCCTGATGATCCTTGGCCGCCCGCAGGAGCTCGATGCCGGTCATGCCCGGCATGTTGATGTCCGTGATCAGGCAGTCGAACCCGATCTCGCGCACGAGCTCGAGGGCTTGACGACCATCCGAAACCGTCCGGACCTTGTGACCCGCGGCCTCCAGGTCGTCCTTGAGGGGGACGACGATCAGCTCCTCGTCATCGGCGATCAGGACATCCATTCGGTGGTAGATTCCCAGTGAACCGCGTCACGATCGGGACAGGACAGGGGTGATGCTGCAACACCTTGGAATGCCCACCCTTCTCGGAGTCAATGCGACTCTACCAGCACCCCGTGCCGCGGTCAATCCGCGTTGACAGGGACCGAGGTGCCATGCTAGCCAGAACCATTCACAAGGGCCTTTCCGCCGGGCAATCCCACGGCACAGGAGACAGGTTCCCATGGAGTCACGAACCCGAGAGGAGCGCGCGCAAGAGATCCTCGAGGAAACCCTGGCCGTACTTCGAGCGAGCAAGGAGGGGCTGCCCGCAGCGGTGGCCCGGGCCGCCGGCCACATCATCGAGAGCTACGGCAAGGGAGGTAAGCTCCTGGTCTTCGGCAATGGAGGCAGCGCCTCCGACGCGCTCCACCTCCAGGGCGAGCTGACCAACCGGTTCCTCTTCGACAGGAAGGGGCTCCCCTGCCTTGCCCTCGTGGCGGGAGCAGCGCTGATCACCGCCATCGCCAACGACTCGTCCTATGACGAGGTCTTCTCGCGTCAGGTCGAGACACTCGCCCGGCCCGAAGACGTGGTCATCGGCATCTCCACGAGTGGCCGATCTCCGAACGTGCTCCGGGGAATCCAGGCCGGCAAGGAGGCTCGTGCCTTCACCATCGCCCTCACGGGAAAGGGGCCGAACGAGCTCGCTTCGCTCGTCGATCTCGCCCTGTGCGCACCTTCCACCTCCACTCCGCGCATCCAGGAGGTCCACATCTCCCTCATCCATATCCTGTGCGAGCTCATCGAGCGTGAGCTCTTTCCCGCGCCGTGAGCGACACGACTCCTTCAGGTCGACCCGCCGTCTTCATCGACCGCGACGGTACGCTCATCGACGACCTCCACTACCTCTCCGACCCGGAGAGAGTACGTCTCAGACCCGGAGCGGTGGAGGCCCTCACTTCCCTCCGTGCCGCGGGATTCCTCCTCATCGTGGCCACCAACCAGTCGGGGGTCGCCCGGGGACTCTTTTCCCTGGACAGGATGGAGGCCGTCCACCGCCGCCTGGTGGAGATACTGGCCGCTGACGAAGTCCGGATCGAGGGAATCTACGCCTGCCCGCACCATCCCAGCGAGGGATCACCCCCCTACCGTCAGGACTGCTCCTGCCGCAAGCCACGTCCCGGACTCTTTCTCGCCGCGAAAAGGGACCACGACATCGACCTCGCCCGATCATTCGCGATCGGTGACCGGGGGCGCGACCTCGCTCCCCTCAAGGGTCTCGGAGGCCGGGGATACCTGATCAACGCGGACGCGGCACCTCCGGAGGAGGACCTTCGTTTCGCCGACGCCCGGGGTGGCTCGTTGACCGAGGCGGCACGCTGGATCCTCGGCGAACGAGATCAGGCGAAGTAGCGGATGAGGAACGGTCCCACCTTGCGAACGAGCAGAGAAGGCATGTGCTTCCAGATCTCCTCCGCGAACCTGAAGCGAGGATTACTCGGCGTCAGGTCCGGAATCTCGCGCGCGGCGGCCAGGTGATACTCGTAGTGGAGCGGCCGGGGCTCGAATCCCTGGTTCTTCTTGAATCGATAGGATCCCGAATCGACGCGGCTCCGACCGAAGTCGAACCTTCGGTATCCGAGACGGACTCCTTCCTCCATGAGCCTCAGATACATGAAGTTGTTGATCTGCAGTCCCTCGTGCTCGTGCAAGGATCCCGAGTAGTAGGGCATGACCACATCACGGTGGAAGAAGGTGACAACGCCGGCCAGGGCTTCTCCCTCGCGCCGCACCAGGAGGATCCCGACCCGGTCACCGAGTTCGTCGATCAGAGCCTCGAAGAACCGCAGAGGGAGCACCGGTGAGCCGAGGTGGCGCTTGTTGTGAACAAACAAGCGATAGAAATCCGGGAGCTGGTCGACACCGGTGGTGGTCTCCAGCCCGTGGCGCTCCTGTGCCTGCCGGGCAGCCGCCCGGGCCTTGCGGGGAAGCTCCAGAAGACAACGATCGGGGTCGCGGGGAAGCTCACGAACGAAGGTCGCATAGCCGTCCTTGGCCGCGAACCCTTCCGCCCCCAGCAGCTCCTGGTGACGCAGCTCGCAGTAAGCGGCTTGCTCCGTGAGGGCCAGCTCGGCCGCCGTTCCGGCCAGGAGCTCTCGCGTCTCACGGTCGGTGGCCACGGCTCCCCCGTACACCCCGAAGGGCACCGAGATCAGGACCTGTCGGGTGAAGGGGTTCTTCACCGAGAAGAGAGGCAGGATCCCCGTGAGCTCGCTTCCCCTCCACGCACCGATATACCGGGGGCGGAACGGGTACGTGACGGAAACGGCGTCCCTCCACTCGAGGGAGTGGAAGAGGGTCGCCTCGGGCAGGGACATCGCGAAGCGGCGCCACTCGGTTTCCTCCGGGGCGGACAGCGGTCGGGTCTCCACTGCGGCCGCCGGGGCTCGATGGAGCTCGCTTCTCAAGGGGCGCGATGTCATGAGGAGCGCCCTCCCGCGGACTGAAGGGAATAGATCCGGACCTCGGGACCGGGCCGGCGGGAATCAGCCTCGAGCACGTAGATGGGCTCGAGCTCGAAGAGCTCGTCGTAGAAAGCGGCAAGGGAAGGCCATCGGCTGCGGAAGGGCTCGCGCGTGTACTGATTGAACGTCTTGGAGGTCGTCACCACGTAGACATAGCCGAGACCACGGTACTCGTCCAGGGTGAACGGAATACGATGGGCGCTGGGGTCACCCATGTCCCGATCGTGAGCGGTATCATCGTAGCTCCCCTCATCGCGCTCCGCCGACACCCACCACGGGGGATCGAGGACGAGAACATCGTAGGTACGGCCGTGGTGCCGCGCGGCCGCCTTCTCTTGAAGGTCGAGGTACACGTTCCGGTGCACGGCAAAGGCACTTCCATCGGCCTCATTCGCGGCGAGGCGCTTCTGCTCCCGGATGCGCTCGACGGAAGGGAAGAGCTTGACCCAGTCCTTGTCGTTGACGATCCGCGCTCCGGCCGGGATGTTGGCCTCGATCCACGCCTTGGCCTCGCTCCGGGTGTCGACCTGGAGCAAGAGAAGGTCGTGGCGAACGATGCTCACGAGTCCGGGAAGAGCCAGGACAGCGGCGGCCCCCGGCAACATCAGGCTCGACATCGAGGTCCGCTGCAACAGGCCGTGGAGCAAGAGGGCGGCCGATACGCAGAGGAGGGGATAGACCACGTTGAGGTGTCTCGGCTCCGCCACTCCGGGCAGGTAGACGTTGGCAATGATCACGAAGGAGACGAGAGCGGCCCCGAGAAGAAGGGCGATGCGATCCCTCCTCAGGAGAAGTGCCAGCAGGGACAGGAGGCAGAAGCCCCCCAGAACGGGCCCCATGCCTTCGGGGGAGAGCACCACCGAGAGGAGCCCTCTCACCGACTCGAGGTAGCGGGGAAAAAGCAACGTGGGAGCGAGAGCGAGGAGGAGAGGCAGGCCCACCGCAAGGATGCGCAGCGCCAGTCGACGTGAGGGAGCAGCAGCCAGCCAGAGTGCCGCCCGCCGCCCGCCCGTGAAAGTCACATAGCCCCCGGCCGTGAACAGCATTCCGGCCAGGAAGTTGGTCCGACCCAGGCGAGCCCCCAGGAACAGGTCGCAGAAGCGCAGAAAGGGCAAGAATCCCCGGGAACGGGCCTTGATCATGGGCCGCACGTTGACGTCATACCAGAACGGATCGAGGAAGTTGTACGGAGACGCGATGAAGAAACCCAGAAGGAACAAGACCGTGGTCAGGCTCAGGATTCCGAACATTGCATCGGCCGAACGCACGGAAAACGGGCCGCGGGAGCTGTCCTCTGATCGTTGGCCCCGGATGCTCACCACGAAGCCGGTGACCCAGATGGGCAGGAGGAGAAAGATCGCATAGTACTTCGTACCCATTCCCAACCCCGCGATGAAGCCGCAGGCAAGCCAATCACGCACCCGGTTGTTCTGGGCCGCTCGCACCAGGAAGAGGAGGCTCCACAGGGTGAAGAACGTGCTCGGGATGTCGGCCTTGACGTTCTGACAGGAGGCGACCTGCGCCGCCGTGAATGAGAGCAGGATCGCGGCCGCGAGACCAGCCCCGGGACCGGCCACCCGACGGGCGATGCGCGCCGTGATGAGGATTCCGAGCAACCCGAAGACGGTCGTCGTGAGCCGTCCGATGAGATAGAAGGCGGTCGGATCGCCCAGGAACTCCAGGGCCAGATCCTCCGGCACCACGAACCTGCCCACCAGCCTCCCCGCCAGGAAGTACATCCCAAACTGAGAGAAGAGCAGGTACATGAAGAAGGAGGGCTTGTGAAACCAGTGGGGATTGAAGTCGAAGCTCCCGAAGGCGAGCGCACGCTTCAGGAAGTGGGTCTCGTCCGGGTAGTATCCCTCGGGAAGCCCGTGGTTGATGCCGCAGATGCGCAGCACGGCGGCGACGACGAGGATCGCCCCCAGCACCACGGCCGTCGTGGCCCAGCGGCGCACGCTCGGCCGTCCCGTGGGCAACCCCTCCCCTCTCGTCCCCTCCCCTCTTGTCATCGTCTACCCGGATTCCCGGCCTCCCGCCCCTCTCTCCCTCTTGTTCCCTTCCGGCTCCCACTTCGTCCGCGCGCCAGGCCGGCGCCCTCGCTTCCACGCTCCTCATCCTGTTCCGGATGCCCGCCGTCCTCACGCGGTGGGTCATCACCCTCTTCCTCGCGGTCTTCCTCGTCGTCCGTCCCATCCTCGTCGTCGTCTTCCTCGATGATACCTTCCACCCGATGCTCTTTGATGTCCTTGGCGTGGGTGAAGATGATGATTTCGCCGAGGAGCCCGATGGAGATGAGCTGGATTCCCATCACCATGAGGAGCACACCCAGGATGAGAAGGGGGCGATCCGCCAGCGAGTCGCCGGCGATCACCTTGACCAGGGTGAGGTAGGCGTTGATGCCGACCCCCAGGACGAAGAAGAACGAGCCGAGCAGTCCGAAGAAGCGCAGCGGCCTCTTGGTGAACTTGGTCAGAAACAGCATGGTGAGCATGTCCAGAAAGCGCCGGACATACACCCCGAACCCGAAGAAGCCGATCTTCCCCTTTTCCTCCCGGTGCTTGACACTGACCTCGGTGACCTTGAAGCCGTGGCGATCGGCGAGAATGGGCAGGAACCGGTAGAGGTCCCCGTACAGCGAGATCTCGTCGAGAACCTGCCTTCGCATGGCCCTGAGGGCACAGTTGAGGTCGTGGAGCTTGACCCGGGTCACCAGCCTCACCAGGAGGTTGAACGTCCGGGACTGGAGACGGTTGAGGAACGGATCGACCCGTTGATGCCTCCATCCGGAGACGTAGTCATATCCCTCGTCGATCTTGGCCAGCAGCTTGTTGAACTCATCCGCTCCGACCTGGAGATAAGGAGCGGTGGTCACGATGACGGCCCCCTCCGATTGCTCGAAACCCGCGGTCAGCGCCACCGCCTCCCCGAACCGCTGGTGGAAGCGCACAATCTTGACCCGGGCTCCGGTAGCGGTGAGCTCCGCCAGCTCGGCATCGATGGCGGGCCCGACTCCATCATCGACGAAGACGAACTCGCAGCTCCGGCCCTCCCGTGCCAGCTCGCGAGAGACGGCGCTGAGAATGCCTCCCAGGTCCACCTCGTCCGTGCCGGAGATGGTGACGACGACCGAAATGTCGATGGGAGGCCCGGGGGCCCGTCGTGGAGTCGTCCGCGATTCACTCATGGGCGTTCCTTGGCCTGGTGAGAGAGAAGCTCGTTGGGCCGGAAATCGCCGGTCCTCAGGATCAACTCGGCGAGAAGACCCGCGGCCAGGAAGTGGATGAACACGAAGAAGAGGAGCACGCTGATCGAGGAGTAGATGACGGTGACCCCCTCGCTTCTCAGCCCGCCGCTGGAAAGTCCCGAGAAACCGAGGCCGAGCACGACGATCGAGAGCACGAGGAAAGGAAGGCTCAGGAGCCCGAACCAGTGCGAGGGGCGGGACACGAACGAGACGATCATCTTGATGGCCATGAGATCGAAGAGCACCTTGCTGGTGCGTCCGAGACCGTACTTCGAGGTACCGTGGCGGCGTGGATGGTGCCGCACCACGACTTCGGCGACCCGACCACCGGCCATGCGAGAGATGGCGGGCAGGAACCGGTGCATGTCCGAATAAAGGTGCATCCCCTTCATGATCGAGGCCCGCATGGCCTTGAGCGTGCAGCCATAGTCGTGAATCCGCACGCCGGTGATGCTACCGATCATGCGGTTGGCGATCCGAGAGGGAATCTTCCGTGACAGCAGCTTGTCCTTGCGATCCTTGCGCCAACCGCACACGAGACCGTAACCCTCGTCGAGCTTCCGGAGGAGCACCGGGATATCTTCGGGATCATTCTGCAGATCGCCGTCCAGGGTCACGATGACCTCTCCCCGGGCGGCCTCGAAGCCGGCGGCCATGGCTGCGGTTTGCCCGAAGTTCCGGCGAAGCTTGACGATGCGCATGGAGGGCTCCAATCGGCGAGCCTCCATCAGTCGAGCCAGGGTGTGATCGGTGGAGCCGTCGTCGACGTAGACGATCTCGAAGGGCCGACCCAGCGTGTGGAGGACGGAGGTCACGGCTTCGTGGAGAGGGAGGACGTTGTCCTCCTCGTTGTAGAGGGGAATGACCACGGAGACTCTCGAACCTTCGCGATTCCCGTGACCCTGGAGAGCCCCTTCCACGCTCGTGTCCCAATGCTGGCGACCGGTACCCGGGCACCGGGCCGGGGACGCGATCGGGTTCAGGGGTACTCGGCGGCCGCGAGAGCAAGTCTCGCGGCACGAAACACTTGAGATTCTAGGCGCGGATCTGGTCGTGTCAACGCGAGACCCGCCGAGCGAGTACCGATACGGGGCCCCTATCGGCCCCCGGCGGCCGCGACCTTGAGCCCCACCCACCCGCCCCACCAGGCATATCCCTATGAGATAATTAGATTTGTAGATAAAGGCATGCTGCGTTAGAATGTACAACCGGCGCGGGTCTGGGTGGGGTCCACGACCATGGGGCGGGATCCGGCCCAGGGGACCTGGCCCGGCAGGGGAGATGCTCCCGGTTGCGGGGTTCGGGGATGTCCGAGAAGCTTTCCGGCAAGCTGCTGGTCATCGGCGGCGACGAGAGCCTTCGCTCGCTTTTTCCCTCCATCGCCGAGGTAGGGGTGGAGATCGTCACCGCCTCCGACGTCTATGACGCCCTGGTCACGGTGGAGCAGGAGAGGCCCGCCTGGGTCTTCCTGGACCTCTCCGACTCGGAAAACGAGCAGCTCGAGTTGCTCACGGCCCTGGGTCGGGTGGCCCCCGGGCTCCCCGTGCTGGTGGCCTTTCCCCTCTCGCGACGGGAAAGCGCGGCGCGCGCCCTGACCCTGGGAGCCGCTGCCACACTCCTCCGCCCCTTCTACCTGGGGGAGGTCATCGCTCTCCTGCGCCAGCATCGGGTGCGCACGGAGGAGGCTCCCTTCGATGCTCTGGAGGCCCTCGCGGGCGGAGTGGCCCATGAGATCAACAACCCTCTCACCATCGTGAACGGCTGGATTCAGATGCTCCTGCGTGAGACCTCCGAAGGATCCAGGCCGCACCGTCCCCTGGACGTCATGCGCACCGAGTGCGATCGGATCGCCGCCGTGGTCAGGGATCTGCAAATCCTGGCCATCTCGGCCCCGCTGGAGCGGCAGCCGGTCAAGCTCTTCTCCACTCTCCTTGACGTCGTCGAGGAGCTCCGATCCCAGGATCGGCTCGCCCATCTGCGGGTGGACCTGCAACCCTCGGGGAATCTTCCTCACGTCGACGTCGATGTCGTCCAGATGAAGAAGGCCTTTCGCGAGCTCATCCTCAATGCGGTGGATGCCACGGCGCCCCCTGGCGGCCACCTCGTGATCGAGGTGGTCCCCGGAGGCGACGAGCAGGTGGTGCGTTTCATCGACAACGGACGTGGCATCCGTCCCGAGAACCTGAGGCGGGTTCTCCTCCCCTTCTTCATGGAGGGCAGGAAGGAGGGCCGCCGCGGAATCGGGCTCGCCATCGTCCGGGGCGTGGTCGAGGCTCATGGCGGTGTTCTCACCATCGCCAGTGCCCCGGGTGAGGGCACCACGGTCGAGATCGTGCTTCCCCTCCTCTTCAAGGGCCGGGACGGAGAAGGCCCTCCCGAGCCCACAGGTGGCGGGCCGGCCGACGACGAGGATGACTGGGAGGCACCCGAGTGGTAGCTCCCCCGAGACGGACTTCCCTCGCATGGCCTCTGTTCAAGACGGGGTGGATCCCCTATATTGGCGGCGTCGGGCTTCCCCGGGCGGTGGAACCCAACGGCGCACACTCGGATTCACTTCCTCGAAACTGCCGGGACATTCCCCCACCCCCACGTCGCTCACGGCGACGGCCCGGTCGGGCGGTGCCTCTTTCAGGGCAACGAGAGGAGGTCGGGATGGACGTGCGGAAGAGAATCCTCGTCGTCGATGACGAGCCCAATATCGGCGAGCTCCTCGTCGAGTTTCTCGAGCAGGATGGACACTCCGTCGAATGGGCGGAGACCGCCGAGGACGCGCTCGCGGCCATCCGGCGCGAGCCCCCACTTCTCCTCATCACCGATCTGCGCATGCCGGGGATGTCGGGCCTCCAGCTCATGGCCCGGGCCCGTGAGCTCGATGGCGAGCTCCCGGTGGTGATCGCGACCGGCTACGGAAGCCTGGAGACCGCAGTCGAGGCCCTCCGCCTGGGAGTCGATGACTACCTGGCCAAGCCCTTCGACCTGAACACCCTCCGCCGGGTGGTCGATCGGGTGCTCCGGGCCCGCAGCCTCGAAGCCGAGAATGCCCGGCTCGTCACCGAGCTCAGGAAGGCCAACCGGGCCCTGCGCAAGAGCCGCGACGCGCTCCAGAACGAGGTCGCCAGCTCCAGTCGGGATCTCGCGCGGGTGAACACCCGCCTCCGCGGGCGGCTCCGCGACGTGAGCCTCCACCAGCGAATTCATCGCATCGGGACCACCACCGACGACCTGGGTCCCCTTCTCCAGGAGGCGCTGGCCAGGATCTGCAGATCCATCGGCGCCGAGCTCGGCTCCATTCTCGTCGGTGACCCGTCTTCCAAGGGGCTGACGGTGGCCGCCGCCTTCGGTGATCGCCATGCTCCCATCCGACAGCTTCGAAGACCCCTGGAGGGGGGCATCGTGGGGCTGGTGGCGCGGGAGGGACGTCCCTGTCGCGACGACGACCGATCGGCCGAGCACCTGACCCGACGCCGGAAGTACAGGACCCGGCATTTCCTGTCCGTACCGGTGCTGGCCGGGTCCCGGACCCTGGGCGTCCTCAGCGTGGCCGATCCGATCTCGCGGCAACCCTTCGACAAGAGCACGAGCCGCCTCCTCACTTCCATCGGTCGAGAGCTGGGAATCCTCGCCGACAGGGTGCTGGCCGAGCAGGCACAGAAGACCAGCATGGTGAACACGATTCGCGCCCTCGTGGAGAGCCTCGAGGCCAAGGCTCCCTACTTCCGCGGACACTCCGAGCGGGTGGCCGAGATCGGGGTGGGGCTCGCTGGCAAGCTCGGGTTCGACGACTCCGAGGTGACGCTCCTCCGCAACGCGAGCTACCTCCACGACGTGGGAAAGATCGGAATCCCTGACCGCATCCTCCACAAGGAGGGGCGCCTCTCCGAGGAAGAGATGGCGGTCGTCCGGGAGCATCCCGCGCTTGGAGCGGAGCTCGTCCGGCACTTCGACTTCCTGGAGCCAAGCCGCCCCCTCATCCGTCACCACCACGAGAGGTGGGACGGCCAGGGCTACCCCGACGGTCTTGCCGAGCACGCCATTCCGGCGCTGGCCGCGGTGATCACCATCGCCGATGCCTACGATGCCATGCTCTCCGCTCGTCCCTACCGGCGCGAGCTCACCCGCGACGTGGCGCGCCGGGAGCTGCTCCGGTCGGCGGGCAGCCAGTTTCGCCCCGACTTCGTCCTCGCGTTCTGCTCCCGACGGGTCGCCGCCGTATCGAGCCCCGCTGCCCCCACCAGCCTCCAGGAGGAGCTGCGTGAGGTCGAGCGCACCGGATCCGAAGGGCGTCGTATCCTGCCCCGGGAGCCGCTCAGCGCTCCGCCGAGCTCATCTGACCAGCCATGGATCACCAAGACATCCTGATCATTCCGGTGGGGAGAGGTGTCGAGTCCGTCGATGCACGAGGACTCCTCGATGCCGGATTCCGCGTGCTGCGCGCACGCGACGTCTTCGATGGCCTCGTGCTTGCACGCCGCCGGAGCTTTCCCACGGTGATCGTCGACATCGCGACCGGGACGGCCCGGGATACCCAGGTGGTGCGTGCCCTGGGACGGGCGGCGCCCCGGGCACGGGTCATCGCCCTCACCGAGCCGCCGACCAGCACCCGACGCGAAGAGCTTCACAAGGCCGGGGTGTCGCGATTCCTCAGCCGTCCCTTCGAAGCGACAGAGCTCGCCGCGGCTCTCCGATCCGAGACGGGCATGCGCAGCCCCCCGAAGCGGGTCAGCGAGGAAGATCGGGCACCGGTCAGCGCGGCCAAGGGTCGCGGACTCACCCCCCGCGGCCTCGAGCTGCTCAAGGACTGGACCCAGCTCCTCACCCGGGACCTCGCCAACATGGAGGAGCTCCTCACCCTCACTCTCGACCTCCCGGCCAAGGAGCTCCGGGCGCGGCGGGGTTCGCTCCTTCTCTTCGACGACTCTCGCCGCACGCTCGAGCTGCGGCGAGCCATCGGCTTTCCCAAGGATGTCGATCCCCGCTCCATCCGGGTTCCCTCCGGGCAAGGCATCGCAGGACTGGTGGCCAAGCAAGGCGCGGCCCTTCTCGTGGAGAACCTGGCCGACGAGAAGGCGCTCCCCACCTCCCCCGCCCGCTCCTATTTCACGAACTCGCTCCTGAGCGTGCCCATCCGGCACGGATCGAGAGTCCTCGGGGTCCTCAACCTCACCGACAAGTCCGATGGTTCGTCCTTCACGGAGACGGAACGCGAGCTGGTGCTGGCCCTGGCCCGACAAGCCGGCGCCTTCATCGAGAACGCGCGGCTGCTCAAGAAGATGGAGACCCTGTCCATCGTGGACGAGCTCACCGGCCTCTACAATCGTCGATTCTTCGAGCAATGCCTCGAGAACGAGACCATCCGAGCCCGCCGCTACAAGAGGTTCCTCACCCTGGCCCTGCTCGACATCGACGACTTCAAACGCTTCAACGACACCCATGGCTATCTCAAGGGGGACGAGCTCTTGCGCGGGGTGGCACGCATCCTCCGGAAGAGCTTCCGCAAGACGGACATCGTCACCCGCTGGGGAGGCGAGGAGTTCGCAATCCTTCTTCCCGAGACCGAGAAGCCCGATCCCGGTCGTCCCAGCCCCGCCCTTCACTTCACCGAACGGGTCCGGCTGGCCATCGCCGGCGAGACCTTTGCGGCCGCGTCCATGACCACCACCCAGATCACGGTGAGCGGAGGCGTGGCCACTTTCCCCACCGACACCAGCGACAAGTCCGACCTCCTGGCCAAGGCCAACGCCGCGCTGAAGCAAGCCAAGACGTCCGGGAAGAACCGCGTGTGCGTCTTCGGCGAGGAGAAGATCGCTTGACCATTTCGAGATCTCGCCCGTATATTGAATGAGCCCATGCCCTCACCGGAGACCTCGAAATGCCTCGATTCCTGACCCGAGTGGGAGGTCGATTGCGCACCGTGGGCACCGTCGTCCTCCTGTGCCTCCTGTTCGGCTCGCTGCTCGGTGGCAGCTGCCACTACCACGGACACCGGGACGACGACGACTGCCGCCGCGACGACGATGACGGCTGCCACTTCGCGACGAGAGGTGAGACTCCTTCCGAACCTGTCGACGGCACCTCGCCCCCGCTCGGAGCATCCTCGCCCTATCGCCTCCGGGTGTACGAGATGGTCCAGCCGGCGGGGTCCAGGGTGCCCACGATCTACACCTCGATCGAAGGAATCTGCCTCTTCACCACGTCGTCCACGACCGTCTTCGGCACCGAAGAGATCCTCGCCTTCTGCCAGGAGATCCTGAGAGCAAACCGCGATCTCCTGGGGCCCGGCGAGGGCCGCGGCGACCTCCGGCCCCGTGGTGCCGACTTCTCCGATCAGGGGGTGGTCGCCCGATTCTCCCTGACCCTGCCCGAGGCCGGGGGCCGCGTGCTCGAAGTCGACGGCCCCGAGCTGGTGTTCCGCTTCGATGGTCTGGGCAACCTCTGCGAGATCATCGATTCCACCCGGCTCGATCTCGGCAGACGGGCCTTCGACGACGTGAGGTGAACGGAAGCGCGAACCTCGAGGGACGTCTCTTCCGGGCCATCCATCCCGCCTCGCTGGCGGTGTTCCGCATGGCCCTGGGTTGCATCCTCATGGGTGAGGTCGTCCGCGATCTTCGCGGCACCCGCATCGCCGAGCACGAGCTCGTCCCCTCCTTCCACTTCAAGTACCTGGGCTTCGAGTGGATCCAGGTGTGGTCGCCTCCAGGACTCACGCTGCATTTCGGAATCCTCGGACTACTGGCCGCCTCCATCGCCGTGGGGCTGTTCCATAGGCTGGCCGCGCTTCTCTTCTTCGTGGGCTTCTCCTACGTCTTTCTCCTGGACCAGGCCCACTATCTCAACCACTTCTATCTGGTGATCCTGCTCTCGTTCCTGCTCATCTTCGTCCCGGCCCACCATGCGCTGTCGCTCGACAGCCTCTGGTGGGGCAGAAGGCCCGTTCCTCATGTCTGCCTTCTCCTCCTCCGGGGCCAGATCGGTCTCGTATACCTGTTCGCCGGCATCGCCAAGCTCAACCCCGACTGGCTCCGAGCCGAACCCCTGCAAACCTGGCTGCGGGACCGATCGGATATCGCCGTGCTGGGGCCGATGCTCGAGCTCCACGCCACCGCCTGGATCTTCAGCTACGGGGCGTTGCTCCTCGATCTCCTGGCCTGGCCCCTGCTCTCTTTCGGCCGCACCAGGACAGCAACGTTCATGGTCCTCGTCGGCTTTCACCTCATGAACTCGATCCTCTTCGGAATCGGGATCTTTCCGTGGGTCATGATCGCCGCCACGACTCTCTTCTTCCCTCCGGACTGGCCGGTGCGGCTCTGGCCGGGGCTCGAACGACGTTTCCCCCCTCCATCCTCCGCTCCGTCACCCCGGAGGCCCCGGACTCTGATCGCGCTGGTCACCGCCTACCTCATGATCCAGGTCCTCGTCCCCTTGCGACACCTTCTCTACCCGGGACGGGTTGACTGGACGGAGCAGGGTCACCGATTTTCCTGGCACATGATGCTCCGCTCCAAAGAGGGGAAAGCGACGTTCCGGGTGCGAGACCCCGCGAGCGGAGAGAGCTGGATGGTGGATCCCCGGGTCGATCTCACCGAGGATCAGGCGCGCAAGATGGCAGGCCGCCCCGACATGATCCTCCAGTACGCCCACTTCCTGACCCGGAAGTTCCGGGCCGATGGACATGAAGGAGTGGAGGTCCGCGTGACGGCCCTGGTCACGCTGAACGATCATCCGGCCCGGCTCCTCGTCGATCCCGAGGTGGACCTCGCCCGGGAGAAGAGAACCATCTGGCCGGCGCCATGGATCCTGCCTCTTTCGGGAGAGGGGAGCAGGCCACGGTGACCTCCGTTACAATATCCGTGGCGCAGGCCTCTAGCCCATGAACGACAGGACCGAGACCAACGACACCGTCTCTCTCGGCGCGCGGGAACGCCCCGAGCGCGTGGGACCCTACCGCATCCTCGAGCTTCTCGGCGAGGGGGGCATGGGAATCGTGTACCACGCCGAGCAGGAGGTTCCCGTCCGGCGACGCGTCGCGCTCAAGATCATCAAGCCGGGCATGGATAGTCGCGAGGTCGTGGCCCGCTTCGAATCCGAGCGCCAGGCGCTGGCCCTCATGAGCCACCCCAACATCGCCCGGGTGCTCGACGCCGGCACCGCCGAGAGCGGGCGTCCCTACTTCGTCATGGAGCTGGTGCGCGGCGTTCCCCTCGCGCAATGGTGCCAGAAAAGACGCCCCTCCCTCCGGGAGCGGCTCGATCTCTTCATCCAGATCTGCCACGGGGTCCAGCACGCGCACCAGAAGGGCATCCTTCATCGTGATCTCAAGCCCTCCAACGTCATCGTCACCGAAGAAGACGGCGGTCCCTTGCCCAAGATCATCGACTTCGGGCTCGCCAAGGCCACCGGCGGCGAGCTCACCCGGCAGACCCTGTTCACGGCACAGGGCTATCTTCTCGGCACCCCCGCCTACATGAGCCCGGAGCAGGCCGATCCCCACCTCTACGATGTCGACACGCGCGCCGACATCTACTCCCTCGGGGTCATCCTTTACGAGCTCCTCGTGGGAGCACCGCCCTTCGACTTCCGCGAGGAGATCAAGAAGGCGGCCTGGGTCGAGGTGGCACGCAAGATCCGCGACGAGGAACCCATTCGCCCGAGCACCCGGGTCACTCTCTTCGCCCGCGAGGGTTCCCGCGCGCCTGGCGATGCCGACCCCACCACGGTGTCCCGCGTGCTCCGCGGCGACCTCGACTGGATCACCATGAAGGCCCTCGAGAAGGACCGTACCCGCCGCTATGCCACCGCCTCGGAGCTGGCAGCAGACCTCCAGCGCCACCTGCATCAGGAGCCGGTGAGTGCGGGGCCACCCGGGTTGGGCTACCGACTCCGGAAGCTCGTCGCCCGGCACCGCGCCGCCGTTCTCGGAGCGGGGGTCCTCTTCCTGCTCCTGACGGCATCGACGACCGTCATCACCATCCTCTACCTGCGCACCGAATCCGCCTTCCGGCTCGCCGAGTCGCGACGGGTCGATGCCGAGAAGGCCTGGGACGAGGCACGGGCCGCCCAGGCCCTGGCCGAGGAGCGACGAACGGAGGCCCTGGAGAGGGCCGATCTCGAGCTGCGGCAGTCGGAGCAGATCCTGCGCCTTGCCGACGTGCAGCTCCTGAAAGAGGCCCGGCGAGAGGTCGACGAGCTCTGGCCGGCGGTGCCGCGACGGATTCCCGCCCTGATGAGCTGGCTCGAGCGGGCGACCGAGCTGACATCCCGGCGAGAGGTCCACGCGACCACCCGGAGAGAGATCCGGCAGGAGCTCGAGGAGGCCCAAGCCGAGCACGACCCGGAGCGGCAGGCCAAGCTGCGCTGGCAGCTCGGCATCCTCGATGAGCTGGTCGAGGGTCTCGACCACCTCGTGGACGAGCACGGATCCATTGCCGACGTCTCGGCCCGCCTCGAAAGCGCCCGGACCCTCGAGGAGAGATCCATCCTCCGTCACGCGGAGTCCTGGAACGACACCGTCTCGGCCATTGCCGATCCCGTGCGGAGCCCCGCCTACGAGGGCCTGCGGATCCCTCCCCAGATGGGGCTCGTCCCCCTGGGCCCGGATCCGCGGTCGGGACTCCAGGAGTTCGCTCACGTGGAGAGCGGGGAGATTCCCGGGCGTGATGCCAGCGGCCACCTCGAGCTCGAGGCCGACTCGGCCATCGTCCTCGTCCTCGTCCCCGGTGGCGGCTTCCGGATGGGAGCCGTCAGACCCGCCGAGGGTTTCCCGGTGGGCACACCCAACGTCGATCCCTGGGCCGATCCGGACGAGGGGCCGGTACGCCGAGTGGAGCTCGACCCCTTCTTCATCTCCAAGTACGAGATGACCCAGGGGCAGTGGCAACGTCTCACCGACGCGAGTCCGAGCTACCACCACCGGGGCAACTACTCCCCCGACTACAGCCGCGACAAGCGGAGACACTCACCTCTCCATCCGGTCGAGAACGTGAGCTGGCTCGACTGCCAGGAGGTTCTGGGACGGGTCGAGCTTGTCCTCCCCACCGAAGCCCAGTGGGAATACGCGGCCCGGGGAGGCACGAGCACGATCTGGGCCACCGGCGATACCGAGGCAAGCCTGCAAGGCGCGGCAAACGTGGCCGATCGATTCTGCCGCGAGGAAGGCGGACCCCCGGACTGGGCTTACACCGACGCCATCGATGACGGGTTCATGGTGCATGCCCCCGTGGGGTCGTTCGCTCCCCAGCTCTTCGGGCTTCACGACGTCCACGGCAATGTCTGGGAATGGTGTCGGGACGGCTACGCCAAGGACTACCGGAGGGGTGTGGCCACCGGCAACGCCCTTCGCGAGGCCCCGGAGTCCCGGGTCCGGATCTGCCGCGGCGGAGCCTTCAGCAGTACCGCCACCGGATCCCGCAGCTCGGACCGGAACAACTACTCTCCCGACGCCAAGTCCTTCGACATCGGTGTGCGTCCGTCGCGCCCCCTCGAGCTTCCCTGAGGGGAATCCGGGAGCCGACCGGTCCCGCCTCTACGGAACCACGAACACCACGCCGTTGGACACCGAGGCTCCCACCATCTTGGTGGAGTCGGGCAGGATGGACTGGAAGACCACCGTCCGTCCCGCGAGCCCGTTGGGAACGTTGACGTTCACGATGAAACCGGGGCCGTTGGGCGCACCGGCGAACTTGCCCGTGCCGAGCAGCGGCTCGTGGCCCAGGGTGTTGGTGACCACCTTCACCAGGGCCCCCCCTCCTCCGGTGACCGGAATGGAATAGGCGAAGCAACCCAGTCCGGCCGGGAGGACGACCTTGTCGCCGTCCGTGTTGAGGCGGAGAAGCGCGTAGATGGCGTGGGGAATCGATCCCGGGGCGCCCGGATAGGTCGTGGTCTCGATCTGGAGCGGTCCGCCCACCATCCCGTTGACCACCCGATCGTCGTCACCGATGGACCCGTTGATGAGGAGCGGAGCCAGGACATCGTCAGGGCCGCCGTTGACGTTACCGAAGAGAACAGAAATCGCCTCGGGAACAGGATCGAGAAAGGTCTCGACGAAGGGCACGCCCGCGTCGCCGCCGGTACCGCCGGTGCCGTTGGCCGAGTTCCCCGTCACCCGCAAACTGACCGTACTCCCGTCGTCGGGGGCCACCCACTGGAAGGACCAGCTGCTCTGATCACTGCCGGCCGTGGTGTGGGTGAACTCGTTGTCGGGGGTGTTGGGATCGAAAGTGTTGACCTGTGTGTTGACGGGATCGGTCACGATCCCGTCTCCGCCGCTCGGCAGCCAGTTGAAGCCCCATTTGACCCCCGGACCACCGGAGACGCTGACCGTGACGTCATAGGCCGCACCCGCCACGTAGCCGGAAGTCGTCGGGGGCAGATCCGGATTGACCGGGGCCATCACGAATGAGGCCATGGCCCCGACGGCGTCATTGTGGCAGGCGGTGCAGTCAAGTCCCTGCGAGAGAACGAAGATACCGCTGCTGCGAGCGAGCGCGGCACCGGGCAGTGAGAGACAGGCGAGGAACGCCACGAGGATTGGGAGACGAAGGGACAGGGTCATGGGGGAGGCTCCTTCGAGGATACTGATTCATTTTGCCCGCGGGAGTCAGCCAATGTACTCGATCGCCCCCGGCCCCGCCACCCCCTGTCCTGACGGGGCGTCCTCCTCAAGCCGGGTGAGGAGGAGGTCCGATGAAGGGGCACGGGCACGGTCCCGGCCCCCCCGATGGCCATCGTGTGCTCCGACGCAAGTCATTTCGGCTGAATCCGTTCCATGAACAAACCGACAAGCCTCCTGATCGTGGACGACGACGAAGGCATCCGGACCCTGTGCCAGGACTGCCTCGCGGACCAGGGATACCGCGTGAGGACGGCCGACTCCGCGGAGGCCGCCCTGAGCGAGCTCGCGCGGGAAGCGGCCGACGTGGTCATCACCGACCTCAAGCTCCCCGGCATGGACGGCATCGACCTCATCCGGGAGATCGCCGGCCAGAAACGCGGCACGACCATCCTGGCCATGACGGGCAAGGGGACGATCAAGGACACGGTGGAGCTCATGCGCGAGGGCGCCTTCGACGTGCTCCCCAAACCATTCCGCTTCTCGGACATCCAGCTCGCGGTGGACAAGGCCCTCCGGCACCGCGCGATCTGTCACGAGAACGAGGACCTGCAGAAGAAGCTCCACGCCTCGGAGAAGATGGCGGTCATCGGCCGGCTCTCGGCGAGCGTCGCTCACGAGCTCAACAATCCCCTCGACGGGGTTCTCCGCTTCGTGAACATGGCCCTGGAAAGGATCAGCGCCCGGACCGAGGCCATGGACGACGTGGAGCGTTACCTGTCGGAGGCCAGGACCGGGTTGCGGCGCATGGCCAATATCGTGCAGTCGCTCCTCCGCTTCTCACGCAACGTGGTGGTCGAGGATCGTCCCCTACCCGTTCAGACCATTCTCAACGACGCGCTCTCCCAGCTCTCCCACGTGCTCGCGAGCACATCCATCGACGTGACCATGGATCTCGAGGACCCGACGGCCCCGGTTCCGTCCGGACTGGGACACGTGTTCGCCAACGTGATCAAAAATGCATTCGACGCCATGGAGAAGACAGGAGGTCTGCTGTCCATCCGGAGCCGGAAGAGCGGTGATCGGATTCAGGTCTCATTCGAGGACACCGGTTGCGGGATCCCCGAAAAGGATCTTGCCCGGATCTTCGACCCCTTCTTCACCACGAAGCCGTTCGGCAAGGGGACCGGACTCGGTCTCAGTATCTGTGCCCGTATCCTGGAGAGCCTCGGCGGGACCATCCAGGCGCGCCGCAATCCCGAGCTGGGCACCACCATCATGGTGGCGGTGCCCGACGTGGACGGTACGAGCAAGGGTACGAGAGACAGGGAGCAGGTTCTCGAAACATCCTGAACAGCGAAGCGCCGCCGCGGCGTCCGATTCGGGAAAGGACCCGATGTCGAAAGCCAGCATTCTCGTCGTCGACGACGACCCTCTGATCGTGAGCTCGCTATCGGAGCTTCTCCGGCACGAGGGTCATGAGGTGAGGACCGCACCCTGCGGGCTCGATGCCCTGAAGGCTCTCCGGTCCGATCCGGCGGAGCTGGTGGTCTCTGACGTCAACATGCCGGACATAGACGGGCTGCAGCTCCTGCGGGAGATCAAGGCCCAGTCACCGGAGACCGAGGTCGTCCTCATCACCGGATACGGCACCATCGAAAACGCCGTCCAGGCCATGAGTCAGGGCGCCTATCACTACGTGACCAAGCCAATCATCGACCAGGAAATAAAGCTCCTGATCGGCCGTGCCCTCGAGCAGCGCCGCCTCCGGGACGAGAACGAGTACCTCAAGCGCGAGCTGAACATCAAGTTCAGCTTCGACAAGATCATCGCGCGCGACAACAAGATGAGGGAGATCTTCCAGATCATCGACCAGATCGCCAACACCCGCGCCACCGTGCTCATCAACGGGGAGTCGGGGACCGGCAAGACGCTCATCGCGCGGGCCATCCACCACAATTCGGATCGATCCCACAAGAGGCTGGTGGAAGTCAACTGCGGTGCTCTGCCCGAAAACCTTCTCGAGAGCGAGCTCTTCGGTCACACCCGTGGGTCGTTCACCGGCGCCATCAAGGACAAGACAGGAAAGTTCCAGCTGGCCGACAAGGGAACCATCTTCCTGGACGAGATCGCCAACGCGTCGTCGGCCCTCCAGGTGAAGCTGCTGCGCGTCATCCAGGACAAGGAATTCGAACGCATCGGAAACCACGACACGGTCAAGGTCGATGCCCGGATCATCCTGGCCACCAACAGCGACCTGTGGCAGGAAGTCGAGAAGGGATCCTTCCGCGAGGACCTCTACTACCGCATCAAGGTGGTGACCATCGACCTGCCGCCCCTGCGAGAACGTGTCGCCGACGTCATGAACCTCGCCGAGTTCTTCCTGGACAAGTACTGCCGGGAGAACTCGCGCAACCTGACCGGATTCCACGACGAGACCGTCCAGATTCTCAAGGAGTACTCCTGGCCGGGTAACGTCCGCCAGCTCGAGAACGCGGTGGAGCGCGCGGTGGTTCTGGCCCGGCCGGGCTCCGAGGTCGTGACCCCGGGCGACCTGCCCCCCGAGCTCCTGGAAGAGCCCACGATCCTCATCCCGGACCTCTCCAACGGCAAGGTCCTTCCCCTCAAGGAGGCCCTCATGGAGCCGGAGAAGCGGATCATCGAATCGGCCCTCCGGGCCAACAAGTGGAACCGTCAGAAGACCGCTGCCATGCTCCAGGTCAACCGGACGACCCTCTTCAACAAGATGAAGAAATACGGGCTCCTCTCGGAATGACCGGGAGGGGTACCGGCCCCGAACCAGATTCCGGAACGGAGGGGGCCTCACGGCTGAACCCCGGGTAGGAAGGCCGTCGTCCTCCTTGCCTCGGCCCCCCTGGAGACCCCATGCGACCGAAGTTGCCCCCCTGGTTGACCATCGCGACCCTTCTCGGCGGGGTCCCGCTGCTGATCGTGATCACGGGGGCAATCCTGGCCACCTTCTTCGCCGACCCGCCCCTTGTCCGGGGAAAGCAGGCCTACAAGGAGAAGGACTACCGGAAGGCTCACCGGTACCTCGAGCTCGCCACCCAGCAGCAGCCCTCCAGCTACGAGGCCCATCTCTACCTCGCCCTCACCCGGCTTCGCCGGCAGGAGTACCAGGAGGTCTTCGCCAGCCTCGACCGTTGCGCCGAGCTCCGCCCGGGCGACCCTCTCACCGAGGAGTACCGGGCACAGTGCTACGTGAGCATCGGAGAACGGCAGCTCCGCGACGACGAGCACGAGCAGGCTCACGCCAGCTTCGCCGCGGCCATCGAGATCTGCACGGCGCTGATCGAGTCCGATCCCTACCGGCTCGAGCTCCACGAGCTCATGGCCCAGATCGGCATGACCCAGTTCAACACGCTCATCGATGGAGCGCGCAGCATGCTCGCGGAGAGGCTGGGAAGCCTCGAGATCGAAAGCATCATGGCGAAATTCTCCGAGTGCGTGCACGCGCCGTCGAGGGAGCAGTCCCGGGTCGACCTCCGCGCGTTCATGGCCGAGGAGTATCCGACGTTTTCCGGCGCGGTGACCCTCGACAACATCCTGCTGCTGGCACGGACCGAGTTCGAGCGCGCCATCTACCACTACGATCAGACCCTTCGGATCGACCCCCAGTTCACCCGCGCAGCCAAGCTCCTTGCCCACCTCCATCTCGCGGCCCAGGACACGGTCAAGGCCTACGAGCGTTGCGACTACCTGCTCTCGCTCGAGCCCCAGGACGGAGACGGGGCCAGGCTCTCCCTGAAGGAGCGAGAGCGCGACATCAACCAGGCCTACTACTACCGGTTTCTCACGGGCAGGATGGAAGCGGCGACCACACCCGAGAGTGTCACCGATCCTTCGGAGGTTGCCGTCTGGCAGGAGGGGAGGCTCCGCGCCGCGGCGTCCTCGGGCGAGACCTACCTGGACGGCCCCGAGGAGGGGACCCGGCGAACCGAGGTGCTCGTCGGGGTGGCCGAGATCTACCTCCAGATCGAGGACCAGGAGGGCTTCCTGGCCATCGCCAAACGCATCTCCAAGGACATCGGTACCTCGTCCTGGGGACTGCTCTACGATGGCATCGCCTCCCAGGTCTCGGGCAAGGTCCGCCGGGCCGCCGAGAGCCTCGACCAGGCCTTCCTGAAGATCCCGCGGCACGCCCGGGGTCGTCTGGCCATGGCCCGGGCCCAGAGAGCACTCGGGAACCCCCAGCGCGCGGTCCAGGAGTACCGCGCGGCGGTGGAGAACGATCCCGATCTCCACGTGGCCCGACGCGAGCTCATCGAGGTGTATCGCGAGCTGGGACCCCAGTGGATCCACGACGCCCTCGACGAGGGCAGGGCTCTGCTGACGCGAGACCACAGGACGCAGTCCTCCCGCGAGCTCTTTCGAATTCTCGAGCGCGATGCGCTCAACCCGGCCAACCTCACCATCGAGACCGAGGACCAGGCCCGCGCGGCTCTCGCACGCACACCCGGTGACCTCTACGCCCGCCTGAGGCTGTCCGAGATCCTCCTCGAAAAGGGCAGCTCGGGTCCATCCCTCGAGCAGGCCCGCATTCTCCTCGAGGTCGACCGCAGCCTCTATCCGGCCCAGCTCGTGGCCGGCTACGCCTTGCTCGCCGAGGGCAACCTCAAGGGCGCGCGGTCGGCCTTCAAGCGCTCCGTAGACCAGGTGAAGCACCGCGTCGAGGGACACCTCGGGCTGGCGCGGACCTACATCGCGGAGCGCCGCTTCCAGCCCGCCAAACGCGAGCTCGACGGAACCATCAAGAACTATGCTCCCGACTCGTGGGAGCTCCACCTCGAGCTCGTACGCCTCTACCTCCTGCTCGAGGATGCCGCCAAGCTCGACAAGGCCCTCACCCGGGCCGAGGAATTCATCAGCGCCCTCCGGTCCGAAATCGAGGACGTCTCGCCGGACACCACCGAGGGCGAGACCGAGGAGGAGGCCAGGCAAAAACGGGAAGAAGCGGAGCGGAAGAGAGCGGAGCTGGGACTCCTCCTCGCCCGGCGCGAGGCCGAGACCTTCTACTACCGCGGTCGCCTCGCCCTTCTCTCCCGCGACCCCGAGGCAGCCAGGAGCCGGTTCCTCGCCATCGACGAGAGAGCTCCCGGCTCGCCACGAGCGCGATTCGGTCTGGCGCTGGTGGCGGTCGCAGAGGACAATCCGCAGGAGGCACTGCAGCACTTCCAGGAGTCGGTTCGCTCCGCCGCGGGCCGCGACGTCGAGATCGAGGTCGAGGCCCTGAGGTCGCTGATCGTCCTGGGCACCCGCACCCGTCAGTTCGACGTCGTGCGCGACAGCTATCAGTCCCTCCTCGCTGACAAGAGGCAAGTGGAGGCTTCCAGTGCCCTGGCCACGGCCTTCCTGGACCAGAACCGGGGGTTCGAGGCCATCCGCCACCTCCAGCTCGGACTCCGTCAGAATCCGCGCAATCCTGACCTCCGGGCCAGCCTCGGCGAGGCCTACCACAGGAACGGAGATCTCCGCCGGGCCACCCGCGAGCTCCGCATCGCCGTCAAGGGCGACCCCAGCCTGCGCCGGGTCTACGAGCTGCTGAGCGACATCTTCATCGCCAGCGGCCAGTATCAGGAAGCCATCAAGACCCTTCAGCGGGAGCTCTGGCTCGAGCGCGAGACTCACGACGTGTATCGGAAGCTCGCCGATCTCTACTTCCGGACCGGGTCCCTGACGCAGGCGGAGAAGCACGTCGAGAAGGCCCTCAAGACGGAGCCCGATAACCCGGACGTCCTGGCCATGAAGGCCGGCATCCTCATTGCCAAGGAAGCCGTCGAGCCGGCCGAAGCCGTCCTGCTCCGGGCGGCCTCCGTGATCCGGCCCGACGACCGGCGCCGTCTGGTGATGATCTCGACGTTGCTCCTCGGCATCGACCGCCCTCGTCGCGTCCTCGATCTCCTCGGCGACGGGAGCGGGACGGGCGAGCTCGATCCGAGCACACCGGCCCAGGTGATCACCTTGCGAGCAACCGCCTTGCTGACACTCGACCAGACGCCCCGGGCCCGAGCGATGATCGAGTCCTACCTCGCCCTGCATCCACCCAGGGCCGGTGAATCGGGCCTTCCGCTCCTTCTGGCGGCATGCTTCCTCGAGGAGGGGGACCTCGATCGGGCCCAGGACGCCGCCCTCACGGGCTTCGTCACCGAGGACGAGCGCGCCGAGGTCCGGCTGTTCTTCGAGGCCTGCCGATCGCGCACCGAAATCCTGGGGACCCTGGCCCGGAGCCTCGCTCTGGGGCTGGCGCTGAGGGCCGAGCCCTCCCTCCGGCCGGCGGCCGCTGCCCATCTGGAGAGAGTCGCCCGGGCCTTCCCCCGCGTCGCCCTGCCTTCCCTGCTCCACTCCTCGGTGCTGGTGCAGGCCGGACGGCTCGACGAGGCAAGGACAGTCCTCCAGAACCAGATCCGGTTCACTCCCGGCTACCTGCCCCTCTACTTCGCCCTGGCGAAGGTGCACCTGGCCAAGGACGAGCCCTCGGCGGCGCTGGCGGTGTTCGAGGAGGCCGAAGCCATCAATCCCACCAGCTCCGAGCTCTATCGACTCAAGGCCATGGCCGCCCTCGACGAGCTCGCCCAGGCCGAAGATCGTGACGGGAAGCGAACCGCGCGGGACGTGTCGCGCGAACGGCTCTCCCTCCGCGTGGCCGAGCGCAACCTGTACCAGAGCCTCGAGCTCGATCCTGATCAGCCTCAGGTCCGGCTCACCCTGGGGAGCATCCTGGTCCGGCTGGAGAGATTCCAGGAAGCGTTTCTCGAGCTCCGGAAGGCCATTCGCCTGGATCCCACCGACGCAAGGGCCTACGCCGAGTTGCGCGAGATCTTGCCCAAGCTGCCGGCGGCTGCCAAGGCGGCCTCCGAGCTCGCCGACGAGATGATCGGGCGGTTTCCCGATCGTCCCGAGGGCTACCTCGTCCGGGCACGCATCGCCCAGCAGGAGGGACGCACCGCCGAGGCCCTCGCCATCTACCGCCACACGCTCGACCTCGACCCCTTCTCGGCCGCGGCCCGATCCGGGCTCGCCTCCCTGGTCCTCGCGGAGGGACGGATCGACGAGACGGTGCGCTACCTCGAAGATGCCGTCATGTGCGATCCCGGGAGGTGGAGGGACGCCAAGCAGCTGGCCCAAATCCTCGACGAGCGGGCCGGACCCGACGACAAGGAAGAGCTGAGCCGGGCACTGGCCGCCTACGAGCTGTGCCACACCTTCTATCCCAACGACGAGAGCGTGATCAAGCGACTCCTTCTCTTCTACCTGGAACGCAACCAGGTGGAGCGCGCCCAGAAGCTCGCCCAGCGGGCCATCCGGACCTTCCCCGGTGATCCGTCGATCCTCACCGTCATGGGCTGGGCCAGCCTGCTCGAGGGGCGGCTCGAGGAGGCCGATCGCACGCTGCGCAGGGCCCTCGAATCGAGCCCCGATGATCCGGAGATTCACTACCGCCTCGGCTACGTGCTGGAGCAACGGGGAATCAAGGACGACGCCCAGAAGGAATACCGGCAGGCCCTGGAGCTCGCCGGAGCCGTGGACTTCGCCGGCCGCAAGGACTGTGAGGTTCGCCTGGACGAGCTCACCAACAAGAAGGGGAGGACGCGCCGGCGCCCCGGGGACCGCAGCCCCGCCGGCCCGGATGGATAGGGAGACGGCCTAGCCCGACGACCGGTCCCCGACCGCGGCCAGGACGCTCGCCCCGCGAAGATCCCGGGACAGCAGGCGGTGGAATTCATACATGGCGTGCTCGAGGGCAGGAGCATAGCGCCCGGTGTCGTAGACTCCCGAGTGCAGCCCCTTCTGCACCGATTCGCAGATCATGGTGTCCTCGAGCTGGACCCGGTGGCTCGCGTCGAGGCTCTCCTTCACGAACGCCTGCGCCTCCGCGCCGCGGGTCTCCGCGAACCAGAAGTCGAAGATCACCCTGCATCTCTCGGGCCCGAGCGGAACCACGAGGTTGGTGTCGAGAACCGGACCGTATCGGTTGATCATGAGGTTGGGATACACGTAGGCGTAGAGAGCCTCGCCCCCGATGCGCTCGGAATCTCCTCCACCCCGACAGGTCTGGAGGGAGTACCGGCCGAAGGTCCGGGTGGAGTAGCTGCCGAGGTCGAGCTCGCCGGCCAGCGCCCCGTGCAGGACCTCGACGTGGTAGCCGCCATCGAGGTAGTTATCCGAGAAGACCTTCCAGTTGCAGGCGAGGGTGTATTCGCGACGCTCCACGAACTGCAGTCCATCGATGGCCGTCTCGTCGAGCCGACTGAAGAGTGAGCCGAGCTCGCCCTCGAGGTCCCAGGCGGGCCGCCCCGGACAGACGAAGACGAAGGGAGGCCTCTCGGCAACCTCCATGGGAACGAGGCCGAAGTCCTCGCGGTGGAAGTCCTCCATCTTGCCCATGCGTGGCGCCCGGGAGAGACTCCCGTCGAGGGCATACGTCCAGCCGTGGTAGGGACAGACGAGCTCTGCGCAGGTGCCTTCCCCGTCCTTGACGAGGGCAGCATGATGGCGGCACACGTTGAAGAATGCCCGGAGCGTCCCCGACTCGTCCTTGACCACCACGTACGGAGCGCCCGCCACGGATCCCGTGACGAAGGCCCCGGGCCGGGTGAGCTGGTCCGACCGCGCGGCCAGGATCCAGCTCGTGCGGAAGACCCTTTCCTCCTCGAGGGCCAGGATGCCCGCATCCCGGTACCAGGAGGCGGGAGGGGTCTTGGCCCGTTCCACGGGGAGGTCGGGGTCGAACCTGGTGATCTCGTCGGTCATGACCCCGATTCTACCCGTGATGGCGGGCCGCCGAAAGACACCTGCTCGGGGGGCCGAGACAGGGGCACGATCCATGCTAGGCTCACCGCGGCACCCACCAACCCAGGAGGCATCGCTGATGACACGTCTCGTCCTGGCCATCGTCCTCTGCGGCTCGTTCCTCATGCCCGGCTGTCTCTACGTCGATGTCAAGGTGCCACTGGACACCGACCTCGACCGGACCGAGCTCGGAGACAGAGTCGGCAAGTCGAAGATGCAGTCCGTGCTCTGGCTGTTCGCCTGGGGGGATGCCGGCACCCAGGCCGCCGCCCAGGACTGTGGTTTGACGGTGATCCGCCACGCCGACCAGGAAATCTTCTCCGTCCTCTTCGGCCTCTATTCCAGCCGGACCACCGTCGTGTACGGGGATTGAGGGGATCGCCATGACGGATCGCCCTCTCGTATCACGACTCCGGATCACCGTGCTGGGTCTTGCTCTCGGCGTCCTGCTTCCGGGATGCGTGTCGGGTTTTATCTACACCCACACCGTGCAGCCGCTCACCGTGAACTTCCAGGAGACCCCCGTCGCCACCAACAAGAGTAACGGCGACGTGAAGCGGTTCCGGTACAACTTCGTCGATATCCAGTGGGACAAGAACGGCATCGGGGAGATCGCCAAGAAATATGGCTTCAAGGAGATCTACTACGCCGACCTCGAGATCCTGAGCATTCTCGGCATCTGGACCCAGAGACACGTCCATGTGTACGGAAAGAAGTAGCCCGGACCAGAGGGTTCCATGAAGGATCGCATCGTGATCGCCAACTGCGGCGGGTTCTGGGGAGACGACCCCACCGCCGCCCTCCGCCAGGTCGAAGGTGGCCCCATCGACTACCTCGTCATGGACTACCTGGCCGAGGTCACCATGGCCATCCTCCAGAAGCAGCGCCAGAAGCGCCCCGAGGCCGGCTATGCCACCGACTTCCTCGTCCAGCTCCGCGACGTTCTCCCTCGCTGCGCCGAGAAAGGCATCCGGGTCATCAGCAACGCCGGGGGCGTGAACCCCATCGCCTGCGGCAAGGCGGTCGAGGAGCTCGCCCGCGAGCTCGGCGTGGCCGACCGGATCAAGGTGGGCGTGGTGCTCGGAGACGACATCCACGGCGAGCTCGACGCCCTCATCGCCGGCGGCGAAATCCTCGCCCACATGGAGACGGGTGACCCTCTGAGCTCGGTGCGCGATCGGGTGCTCAGCGCCAACGTCTATCTCGGGGCCGCCCCCGTGGTGAAAGCCCTCGACATGGGGGCCAACGTGGTGATCTCCGGGCGCGTGACCGACACCGGCGTGACCCTCGCTCCCATGATCCACGAGTTCGGCTGGAGCGACCACGACTGGGACCGGCTCGCCGCCGGCATCGTGGGCGGCCACATCATCGAGTGCGGCACCCAGTGCACGGGAGGAAACTTCACCGACTGGAGGCTCGTCCCGTCCTTCCGGCACATGGGCTACCCGCTCCTCGAGGTGTCGCCCGACGGGACCTTCGTGGTGACCAAGCACCCGGGTACGGGGGGGCTCGTCTCCCGGCACACGGTGAGCGAGCAGCTTCTCTACGAGATGGGATCGCCGGCCTACATCGCCCCCGATTGCATCGCCCGCTTCGACTCGATCCGTCTGGAAGAGGTCGGGCCGGATCGGGTGCGGGTCTCGGGAGTGCGGGGCGCCGAAGCTCCCGAAAAGCTCAAGGTCTCGGTGAGCTTCGAGCAGGGCTACCGGGCCTTCGGACGGCTCCTGGTGTCGGGGCCCGACACCCTGGCCAAGGCCCGCAAGGTGGCCGAGCTCTTCTGGGAATGCGCGGGCGGCGAGGCGAGCTACGAGGCGACGAGCACCCAGATCATCGGATGGGACGCGTCCCATCCCCCGCTCGGCAAGGAAGAGCCGAGCGAGGTCCTCGTCCAGCTCGCGGTGCGCGACCCCGAGAGCAAGGGCATCGACCAGCGGTTCGGTCCTCAGCTCGTGCCCCGGGTGCTGGCCAGCGTCCCCGGCATCAGCTACCTCGCCGACCAGGGACGGCCGAGATCCTCGTCGGTGGTGGGTTACTGGCCGGCTCTCCTCTCCCGCTCCGCGGTCAAGACGCGCGTCGTGGTCGGGGGCGAGACGGCCGAGGTCTCGACGGCCCGACCCTCGGGAAGAAAGGCCGCACCCTTCCATCCCGAAGCGGTTCCTTCCCGCAAGGCTCCTGCCTCCCGGGAGAAGGTGAAGGTCCCTCTGTCCCGCCTCTGTCTCGGCCGGTCGGGCGACAAGGGAGACACGTGCAACATCGGGATCATCGCCCGGAGCCCCGCCCTCCACGACTGGGTGCGCGAGTTCCTGACTCCCGAGGTCGTGAAGTCGAGGTTTGCCGGCATCTGTCACGGTGAGGTCGAGAGATTCGAGGTACCCAACCTCCTCGCGTTCAACTTCCTCCTGCACGAGAGCCTCGGCGGCGGGGGAACGCTCTCGCTCCTGCTCGATGCCCAGGGCAAGACCTACGCCCAGTACCTCCTGGCCATGGACGTCGAGATCGACTCCGCCCTCGTGCCCGCCTGAGCGGAGCATCGCCCCATGGACATCCTCTCGAGAATCCGCGAGCGGGCGCGAGCAAGGCCCCGGCGCATCGTGTTCCCCGAATCGGGCGACCCCCGGGTCGTCGAGGCCTGCAGGATCCTCCAGGGAGAGGGACTGGCGGTTCCGGTCCCGGTGACCGCCGAGCTCGCGGGCGACCAGCGCGCGGAGTGCGCCCGGATCCTGCTCGAGAGGCGACGAAGCAAGGGCATGACCGAAGAGGAGGCCGGGGCCGCGGTCGAAGATCCCCTGCTGCTGGCCGCGCTCCTCGTGCGTTCGGGTCACGCCGACGGCTTCGTCGGTGGCTGCGTCGCCACCACCTCGGCCACGGTGCGCGCAGCACTCCTCGGGATCGGCCCCGCACGGGGCGTCTCCACCGTCTCGAGCTTCTTCCTCATGGCCTTTCCCGACGGCCGCGCCTTCATCTATGCCGACTGCGGCGTCGTCCCGGACCCGACCCCCGAGCAGCTCGCCGACATCGCGATCGCCGGAGCCCGCAGCGCGCGCCTCTTCCTCGAGGAGGAGCCGCGGGTCGCCCTGCTTTCGTTCTCGACGAAAGGCAGCGCCACCCACCCCGACGCCGAGAAGGTGGCCCGGGCCGCGACCCTCGCGCAGAAGAAGGAGCCCTCTCTCCTCCTCGACGGCGAGCTCCAGGGGGATGCGGCCCTCGTTCCCGAGGTTGCCGCGCGGAAGGCTCCCGGCTCCCCCGTGGCGGGCCGGGCCAACGTGCTCGTCTTCCCCGATCTCGGGGCGGGCAACATCGCCTACAAGCTCTCCGAGCGCCTCGGCGGCGCCACCGCCCTGGGGCCAATCCTCCAGGGGCTCGACCGTCCCGGCAACGATCTCAGCCGCGGGTGCAAGGCGAGCGACATCGTGGACGTGGCGTGCATCACCGCGGTGCAGGCGGGGGCAGTGGGGGCGTAGATCGGGACCGGAGTCCGGTCTTGGATCCGGTTACGATCGCGGAGACGGTGCCGGGTACGGTTCCGGGTGCGGCAAAGGTTCCGGAATCGGAATCGGTGGCGGACCCGATCCGGCCCGCGATTCCGCGCGCGCGGAAACACGTCCTTCCTCACTCCCCCTCTGTTCGCAGCGGCGGCCGCTTCGGCCGCCGCTGCCCCTCGTCCTTCGTGCCCTTCTCTTCCCATCGCGGTAGGGACCCCGGTTTCCCGGGGCCCCCCGCACAGATCCGTACGTGAAGCATTACCTCATACGGCTCCTGCCTCAGGTCAGACGCGGAGGCGGTCATGCGGATAGGGATGCAG